>Ga0255182_1000073_pt1 | contig 104158 bp, 93 predicted proteins | sample Atl_UVDOM_RepA_8_FD_188420 | JGI IMG/M metagenome (GOLD analysis project Ga0255182, IMG submission 188420) | Freshwater microbial communities from Altamaha River, Georgia, United States - Atl_UVDOM_RepA_8d | ecosystem: Environmental > Aquatic > Freshwater > River | place: USA: Georgia...
GTCCAACTAAGCCGCCCAGCCTTAATATATAGATCAGATAGTCTTTCATTTTTTCCGCCAGGATCCTTTCTACTTCAGCAAGCACTTTTTCCTGAAAAGATTCAGGTTGAATAGTCACCTCTTCGGTGAGTACCCCTTTTGCTTTGCCATAAACACTGGAGGAGCTTGTGTAAATGATTTTTCTTAAATTTGGTAAAACCTCTGCCTCTTTAAGGATATGACTTATTACGTCTTTATACCTGTCCAGTGACGCATGTCTTCCCAGGGTTGGAGGTAAGGTAATGAGTAAAATTTCTGTTTCAACAGGTAATCCAATGTTTGTTTCCTGAAATTGATGATCAAATAAAATTTTTACAGGTGAAATACCTGATGCTTTCAACAAATTTAATTTCTCATCACCCGTAGTTGTTGCGAAAACCTTATGTTGTTTTTTTTGTAGCGACTGGACAAGTGGCAGACCTAACCATCCGGCACCAATAATCGATATTGCCTTTGACATCTTATTTTATTTGTTCAAAACACCCAATATCAGGTGTTGAAACATCTCTGTTTTTATTCAATATATCAATGAGAATAGCGTAGGGAGTTAAAATGGGTATTCCTTTATTAGCTGCAATGGATAAAGAATCCAGGGTATAATTGTCCTCTTCGGGCTTTTTAAATACTTTACTCTGAACGGCACCATTAATACAATTTTTGCAATTATCAGTTAGAAAATTTGAAAATTGTTTGTTTTGGCCGGTTAATAATTCTTTAACACGAACGATACAATTTTCCAGGATTACGTTAAATAAAGATTTGTTTTGACCACCTGATATATCAGATAAATTGATTTCGTCCTGATCTGAACCGTAAATAATGCTATTTCTAAAACTTGCATTTAATCTGTACTGACTGCGCCGCTGACAAGTTACAGGATCATCGTAGCAAACATAATTTGTCATTCCTAAAGCAGAGGAATTACTTCCATAACTGGCTATGGTACAATAATTAAACCGGTAATCTCCACCATTAATAAATTGCACAGCATTACCGCCATTATTGTAAATCAAGCAGTTATCGGCATTTATTGTTGCTCTGACACCTACCAGACCATTTGAAGCAGTATTAAAAATTCTTGAATTCCTGAGTGTGCATTCTCCTGTAGAATCAACATAAAGTCCAACAATACTATTCTTGATCGTGGTATATGAAATCTGATTTCCTTTGGAGCCACGTCCGAGGATAATACCGTACCATTGACCTGAAACATCCTGATAGGCAGGCTCAAGCCTGTCGCCCTGAATAATCACTGGTTTCTCAGCGGTTCCATTCATCCGTAATTTTCCAAAAGGGAGGGTATAAAGAATACCGTCATTGAAAATACCGAAGGCCTGGTTTTTAACAACGCCACCATGCACATAAATACGGGTGCCGGGTGGAACGTTCAGGGTACAACTATCAATGAATATTTCTCCGTAAAGCACATAAGGTTTTGGATCATCCCAGTTGATTTGCCCATTTTTACAACTTAAAACGACAGGTACCCCTTGATTGAACCTGGATGGAAAATAATTTGCATTTTGCCCCCATGCTTCCAGTGTAACGATTTGTTTATTTCCATTTACCTCAAAAATAAGTTCTTCGTTAAAAATGAAAGGACTTACGGAAAGGGGAGCATTAGGATTAATGGTAACGGTGGCAAAAAGATAAATGCTATCCTGAGGATAAATGGGAATATCTTTAAGGGGTTTTGTACCAGGAATGCCATCTACATTGATTCGGAATTTACTATCAGCTCCCGCTGCCAGATATAAGGAACTAATATTAATGGCAGCTTTTGAAGGATTATAAATTTTCAATATTCTGGTAGATGAGCCAATTTGAGTAAAAACGGTATCAAATCTTAAGGTATCTGTTGAAAAAGTTAGTTTATCTTCTGCAGAGGTTGTAAAAACCCAATCCTTCTGACAAGAGCACAAGAAATAAAGGGAAATATAAATTAAAAAGCCTGTAAGAAGGCGAAAAGTATGCATAGTTCCTTTTTAGATTGCAAATATAAGGGAAGACGATGTTCTTAACGCTTATATTTTTAGTTTTACACCATTTCTTTAAAAATTGATTTAACATGTCAACCAGGTTACCTGAAAATATAGTGCTAATCATGCCTGCACTGAATGAGGAATTAGGAATTACAGCAGTGCTAAAAGGGTTACCTCTTTCTCTATTTGCGGAAATAGTAGTGGTTGATAATGGAAGTACAGACCGGACAGCTGAAATTGCCGCTAATTTTGGCGCAACTGTCATTGTTGAACCCAGGAAAGGTTACGGCTCAGCCTGTTTGGCTGCTATTTCATATTTGACAAAAAAGTCAGTGTCAGAAAAAATAGACCTGATTGTATTTTTAGATGCAGATAATTCAGATGATCCGGCTGATATTTACTCCATTCTTGAGCCTTTTAAACAAGAAGAAGTCAAAATGGTAGTAGGATCGAGGGTTTTAGGTAAAAGGGAAGCAAATGCCCTGTTATTTCACCAGCAATTTGGTAATCTGTTGGCTACAACCTTAATCAGGTGGTTTTTTGGTATAAAATTTACCGATTTAGGCCCATTCAGAGCCATACGTTGGGCTGCATTACTCGATCTGAATATGCAGGATATTGATTTTGGCTGGACTGTTGAAATGCAGGTTAAAGCTGCTAAAAAAAAATGGACATGTACGGAAGTACCTGTAGGGTATAGGAAAAGGCTTGGAAAATCAAAAATTTCTGGCACGATAAAGGGTAGTATGCTGGCCGGGCATAAAATATTATGGACAATCTTTAAATTATTGTAAATTTGCGCTCCTAAATGGTGACTTTTTAATGCAAGTGCCCTCTAATTTAGGAAGAAACTTTATATCATCAACAATTATTATCAGCTATGTCCATCCTGGCTTACGTTTTTATGGGAATATATGCATTCTGCCTTTTGTATATTACCCTGTATTGTGTCATGCAATTTGACCTGCTAGTATTCTACAAAAGAGGACTTAAGCCTGACTCCCAACATGAAGATAATAATAAAGATGCGGTAACCGCGCTTTCTGCTGATTATGACTGGCCTATGGTAACCGTTCAGTTACCTCTGTATAATGAGCAATATGTGGTGGAAAGATTGATTGATACGATAGCTGCATTTGATTATCCCAAAGATAAATTTGAAATCCATATCCTGGATGATTCAACCGACGAAACGTTAGATATTGTTAAGCGTAAAGTAGCAGAATATAAGGCGAAAGGTTATCAAATTGAACAGATTTTGAGGCCCGTTCGTCAGGGATTTAAAGCGGGTGCTTTAAAAGATGGTACCGTTTTCGCAAAAGGGGAGTTTTTAGCCATTTTCGATGCCGATTTTATGCCTAAATCCGATTTCCTTAAAAAAACAGTGCCCTATTTTCAAGATCCTAAAGTAGGCGTCGTGCAAACCCGCTGGGAACATATCAATCAAAATTATTCCCTGATTACCAAACTTCAGGCCTTACAGTTAAATGTTCATTTCACAGTTGAACAGGTAGGTAGAATGCAGGGGGATTATTTTTTGCAATTTAATGGTACGGCAGGTGTTTGGCGTAAATCAACCATTGATGATGCCGGAGGCTGGGAGGCTGATACCCTTACAGAGGATTTAGACCTGAGTATAAGAGCCCAGATGAAAGGATGGAAAATAAAATTCCTCGAAGAAATTGGTTCTCCCGCTGAGCTGCCTGCAGAAATGAATGCCTTAAAATCCCAGCAATTTCGCTGGATGAAGGGAGGAGCTGAAACAGCCAGAAAAATGCTGCCTACTATCTGGAAATCCAGGGACCTGACATCGAGACAAAAAATTCATGCCACGCAGCATTTATTTGCCAGCAGTGTTTTTTTATTCGTTTTTGTTACTGGCCTTTCCAGTGTTCCCCTTTTATACTATATGGAACAATTCATAGAAAGAGGATTTAATAAGGATGTATTTACCTATTTCTTTTTAGGCATGATGTCGGTAACTTCCGTTTATTTTGTGGCTAATATCCAATCTCCTGCCAGACAACAAAGCAAGGCGGATGCTATCGTATCCTTTTTTCTTCTGTTTCCGCTTTTCTTATCCCTTTCTATGGGGCTATCTTTTCATAATAGTATTGCAGTTATAGAAGGCTATCTGGGAAAAAAATCTGCTTTTGTAAGAACGCCTAAATTTAATATTAAAAATGCAGGTGATTCATTTGTGAAAAATAAGTACATTATCAGGAAGCTATCTCCTTCAACCATCGTGGAAGGATTGCTGGCTTTATACTATATTGGAGGCATTGCCTTAGGTATCCATCTTGAGCTATATATTTTTCTTGTCTTTCATATTATGCTGGCTTTCGGCTTTGGTGCTATCTTTTTCTTTACGGCAAAGCATAGTTTAAGAGGTTAATCAGGCAAGTTCTAAATCAAGTTGTTTATGTATGTTAAATACTTGATTGGTTCTCTGTTTTCCCTGTTTCTGCTGCTGGGTGGTTTATGGCCTGGGCAGTCCGATTTTTTTGCTATTCTTTTATGTCTTGTTCCTGCAAATATCTGCTATTTTATTTTAATGGGTTTCTCAAAAAGGGATGATTCCATTCTTTTTTATATGCTGCTGGCGATTGCCCTGCGGGTTGGGATGCTTTTTACATCTCCTCATTTATCTGACGACTATGTTAGATTTATATGGGATGGACATCTTTCCAATATTACTAAGAATCCTTATGAGAAAAAACCTGTGGACCAAATTTCTTCCATAGAAAGCAATCGGTACATTTATTTATATTCTCATCTCAATAGCCCGAATTATCACACGGTATATCCGCCATTTTTACAAGCAATTTTTAAGTTTTCAGTCAGGTTTGGAGAAAACAACCTGGATTGGGAGATATTTTTCTTGAAGATATTTTACGCTATTTTTTCGATTGGATTGATATTTCTCTCCCTTACGTTTTAAAATTATATGGGGTTCCTACCTGGCATTCATGTCTTTATACTTTAAATCCATTGGTTATCATAGAGGAAATGGGCAATCTCCATGCTGAAGGAATCATGGTATTTTTTTTAGCCTTGTTTCTTTTCGCACTAAAAAAGTATCCAAAAATAGCTTTTATACCATATTCTGCGGCTATTGCGGTAAAATTAAACCCATTATTGCTTCTACCATCTATATTAATGAAACTAAGTTTAAAGTATAGGGTGCTCTTTAGTTTGGGTATTCTTATTATTTTATTTTTATTTTTTCTTCCTTATTTAAATGGAATTGTAAAAGGTGGTTTTTTTGAAAGTCTGTACCTGTATGTCAACAAACTGGAATTTAATGCTTTTGGTTATAATATTTTTAAAGCGTTCGGGTATATGACACATGGATATAACAGAATTAAAATCCTGGGTCCTTTAACTGCTTTTTTAGCTATGGTTCTTATTCTGTTTCTTTCCAATCAAAAAAGGAATAAATCCTGGGATACATTTCCCATCCAATCTCTGATATTGTATTTCATCTATCTTTTTTTTAGTCCGGTTATACATCCATGGTATATTATCCCACTTGTTTTTTTTGCCATATTCAATAAGGTTCACTTTGTTTTTATTTGGTCAGCCTTATCTGTATTAAGTTATAGTCATTATATTGGTGGATTTAATAAAGAACAATACCTGCTTATTTTTTTTCAATATTTTGTTGTTCTTTTATTTTTGGGAAAAGATATGATTCGATGGTTGAAAAATAAGAATAGTATGACAAGTTAAAAATTATAATACATTAACTTGTCATTTTCTATTATTTAGCAAATAAAGCTGCAATTTGCCTCCATGATCCTGCATTATAGGCATCAATGCCATTTTTACGAAGTAAAGAAACGGCCATACTACTTCTGCTACCAGATTGACAGCAGGCAATTATCGTTTTTTGCTTAGCTTTGAGATCGGAAATTTTACCGGATAAATCACTTAAAGGAATATTAATGGAATTTGGATGATGTCCATTTTTAAATTCCTCCCTTGTGCGAACATCAATAATAAGTGCACCATTCGAAGCAAATGCCTTCAAATCGGGCCCTATGAATAAATTTTTTAACCAGTTTAGCATCGTTTATTTTTTTTCAAAAATAGCGGTAGTTATCCAATTAAATTGTGATTGAAATCACAATAAAGAAATGGAAGGGATTGAAGTAAAAATTGGAGCACTGGAAAAATGGCTCAAGTTAGAGAAGGAAGAAGATTTAAAGCAATTTCAAGCTTATTTATTGCCATTATCACTGGCTGAAAAGAGGGAAAGAGGCTTTTTATGGTATCCATTGAATATTTTGCATCAAGGCTTCTCCATTGGTGAAAATATTAAAGTGACCATAGAAAGAACAAAAAATAAAGGGCTAGACCATGTTTTCAGGGCAGGAAACCCTGTTAGATTATGTGAAATAACAGAGCAAAGGGAAGGTAATTATCTGATAGGTGTCATACATTTTATCAGGGATGATACGATGCAAATCATTTTTAGTCAATCCTTTCTTCCTGATTGGTTTTTTAAATCTTCATTAGCCGTTATTCCAGCGTTCGATGAGAAATCTTATGTGGAAATGGAAGCTGTTTTAAAAATGTTAAAACAAACAAAGAAAGGTAGAATTCAATATTTTAAAGAATTAATATTTGGAGATAAAGTCCCTTTATTTTCGAATACGATAGATCCATGGGTAAATCCATTGTTGAACACTTCTCAAAATGATGCCGTTCAACATATACTATCTGCGCGGGATATCGCTGTTATCCACGGACCACCGGGAACTGGAAAAACAACTACCTTAGTTTCTGCCATTAGTCGATTATGCGAAATTGAATATCAGGTTTTAGTTTGTGCTCCAAGTAATACTGCAGTTGATTTACTAACCGAAAGGGCCAGCAAAATGGGACTTAAGGTGGTACGGCTTGGAAATATTTCCAGAGTAGATGAAGAAATTTTAAATCATACTTTAGATTACCAGATTTCTACTCATGAGGAGGCAAAAGCTATCAAAAGAATGAGAATTGAAGCAGATGCATTAAGAAAAAAGGCAAATACTTACGGAAATTCTCTTGATTATGGTCAGAAACGACAGAAAAGGGAATTATTGAATGAAGCAAAAGATCTTTCTACCTGGGTCAATCAATTAGAAAAAAGACTGATTGAACAGTTACTTGATCGTGCCCAGGTAATAACCTGTACGTTGGTTGGTGCTGCACATCCATTATTACTTGGAAGAAAATTTAAAACGGTACTGATTGATGAAGCGGCGCAGGCACTCGAACCCGCTTCCTGGATTCCAATAATGAAGGCAGATAAAGTAGTTCTTTGTGGTGATCCTTTTCAACTGCCGCCAACTTTGAAATCGAAAGATTCCAACAGATCTGGTCTGGCATTAACCTTAATGGAAAAGGTAATTCAAAAGGGGTTTAATCATCAACTGCTCGATGTACAGTACCGTGGAAATGAAATGATTATGGGATTTTCAAATCAATATTTCTATCATAACAAATTAGCATCTTCCCCTTTGGTTAAAGAAAAAAGATTACCAGTACAGGATAATCATCCTTTAATTTTTATTGATACGGCAGGAACTGGTTTTGAAGAGAAACCAGAAAAAGGTTCTGGTAGTCTTTTCAATGCAGATGAGTTTAGTCTGGTAAGAGAACATATTTATCGGATTATAAATGACTTTCAAATGTTGGTTCTTAATGAATTTCCTTCCATTGTTTTATTATCGCCTTATAAAGGACAGGTAAATTATATTGAAAAAGAAATCAGGGAAGATGAAAAACTGGTCCATCTGCCTATCAAGGTAAAAACAATTGATGGTTTTCAAGGTCAGGAAAGTGATATTGTTATTATAAGTTTGGTAAGATCGAATGGAAAAAATGAAATTGGATTTCTGAAAGATTACCGACGTTTCAATGTAGCCATAACGCGGGCCAGGTGTCAGGCAGTAGTTGTCGGAGATAGTTCGACGATTGGAAACGATTTATTTTTCAGTGAATTTTTAAGCTATTGTGATTTGCATCATGCATATAGAACTGCCTGGGAATATATGGCATAAAAAAAAGGGGGAAGATTTTCACCTTCCCCCTTTTTTGTTTATCAATGAACCCAAAGGTCATTTTCATAATTGAAAATAGATTGTTTCAATTTTTCTGATTCCAGCAGCATATCTCTTCCTGAACCAAATTGATTTTGCAGGCGTTGATCACCCACATTGGATACCTTAATGATGTAAGATGAGAAATACCTCATCTCCATCAGGTCTTCCCAGGATATCTGAGAAGCATCATTTGAAGGATTAAAAACGGTTTCCCTTACCAGATATTCCCTTGCCTCAGGGTAATATACCCAGAATAAAGGACTTTCGCCAATAGTTGAACCCTGATCTGCTCTGATAGTGATGAGTGGAGCGATACCCAGGATTCTGACTTTCTGAGTGGATGATTGTTTATCGAAATACCAGATTTCTTTTACCCTGTAACGTTTAATATCTTCAAAGTTTATATCATTTCGGGTAATTACAACTGATTTTTCATAAGTAACCGGGTCTTGAACTTCGGTTGAATCCATTTTAAACAATTGCTTATCAATTTGTTCCAGCGTTAACTCCTGTTTAAAATCTTCATCAGCAAACACGCGCATTGGTTTTTCTTCATTTTTAATTGCATCAATTAAAATTTGAAAGAAAGGTCTTCCCGGATAAGCAAAGGGTTTATTCATTTTCTCCCGGGTATCAATAAGACGCCAAACCCTTTTTTTCCAGAAAACATCGGACTCCCTTAATGGTTCATAAGGCAGTAATTTTCTGGTTTGTATCATGCTTGAACTGGTTATATCGTCAAGAGGGGCTTCTCTTAAAATAGTGCCTGATTCAGTCATGATGTTGTCCGGTACCTGAGAAATGCCACTTAATCCAAGGAATGATATCAGGGACAAGGTGAGCAGAGGACGAAAATTTCTGTTAAACATGGTTAATTTTATTTAATTTGAAAAACCAAAGAGTTTATTTTTCTTGATGTTACATCGCCAGGGCAGCGAGCTCTAACATTATTAAAATAGTAGGCATCTCCTGGTTTTGCTCTATTTAATAATCCTTTTGATTCTGAGGTAAAGGAACCACTACCATTAATTACCACAATTGGGTCTTCTCTTTTGGGGGCATATACCAATTCAAAACCAGCAATATCGCAACGTGCATCAAAATCGAAACCTGCCAATTCAGCAATCACACCTAACTGGGCTTTAATAACACCATTTCCTATATCACCTCCTGTGGATCCACCTAATTTAGCCACCGGATCAGGAATTGGTTTAATCCTGAAATCAAATGTTGTTGGATTCAGCCCTCCTCCGGAAATGGTCAATTTAGCAACACCTCCACCTCCGGATACCTTAGCTATGTATTTACCGGGACCATTTGGCGTTAATGTAGCGTTAGAAGCAGATACCCTTAAATCATTACTGGAAACACCAGCCGCAACTACAGAAAGTGGATTTTCAACCCCTGTGTAGAAGACATTCATCTTATCTGCTGTTACGGTGACGGAACGCCTGCCAACCTCATATTCAAATTCCTTCGAATATGTTTCCTGTTCGCCTGTTGTTGGGTTTTTAAGACTTACATCGACCTTATATCTCTTAAGACCTGTACCCGAAGTAGTTGCAGAGAATTTTCCAATGCCGTCTGAAACACTAAGTGGAGAACCGTTTACTCTGATTGACATATTCTCAGTAATAGATTTTGAGGTTGCACCAACAGAAATTTCAGCATTATAGGTTTCACCTTCAATGACATAACTTTTTACAGCGGAAGAAATGGGGATAAAATTATCCACTTTAAAGGAAGTAAGCCCCACCTGATTTACGAGGAAGTTGATAACTGCACTTTCCGAACTCTTCATATCATTCTGATATTTAGTCAATAACGGAAATACAGAAGCCAGAGGCATTTGTTTGAAAGTAAATTCAGCCCAGGATTTGGCAATTTTATCTTTCTTCCAGTCTTCGGAAATATTGAGAGAGATAGAATTTGATAATCTTTCAATACTTTCGGCATTAATCTGTGTACCGGGAAGACCTGAAAGGGTCTTAATTTTAGACAGGATTTTTTCACGATCTGCTAAGATTCGTTCTTCAAGTTCGTTACCTTTTTTCTCGTCCACTAATATTCGTGTGGTAACATCTTTATTTTTATATCCTTTTGGATAGTTAGGATGACTTTTATCGTCAGCAGGATAATAACCATCTGTCGCATCAACCATTTCAGTTCTTAAAGACTCCACATAAGCATTAAATTCCTTTGAAATTTGACTTACCTCTTTGGCAACAACTAAAAGAGGCTGGTATCTTGCTTTGTCTTGTTCAACATTTTTTTCCAATGCACTCATAGTGATAACATTAGATTCATCAAAAATGCTGTTACTATTCTTTATACCGTCATTAATTACAAAAAATGCGTTAATAATCTTGGCAGAAACGTTTAATGCAAGCATGGCTGTTAAGACCAGATACATCAGGTTTATCATCAACTGCCGCGGTTCCTTTGGAATGGACATATAATTTTATTTTCAGAATCAATAAAAAAATGAAGTTCTTAACATTAACCGTTTTGGCGAACATTTGCCATAGCAGACAACATATTGCCATAAACCTGATTTAAAGCAGTGTAGGTACGGTTTAAATCTCCTAAATTTTTATTTAATTCAGCTAGTTTAACTTTGTAAGCCTTTGTTTCCTCAGTTGAATCCTGAAGATCCATCATAGCATCATTAATTTTGGTATAGAAATTTGTCATAGTACGAAGTTGTTCCTTAGTACCTGAAAAATCAACTTCCTGTAAGGCTTTAAGAGATGATAGACTACCCGAAATAACCTGCAATTCTCCTATCATTGAGCCCAGATATTTTTCAACCATTTCCTTTGAAACGGGTGGTTGTTGAGCAACCTGACCAGCCTGGGTTATTGGATTTACCACACCGGCATAATCGTCCAGCCCTGGATATAATTTTTCCCAGTAATAATCTTTCTCTGGACCAATTACACCTAAAAAGAAAAACAACCCGGCTTCTGTTAACATACCAACTATTAACAACTCATCAGCATAAGCCCAGGACATAATTTTAAACAAAGCACCAATTAATACGACGGATGCACCGACACCGATAAGCAGGTTTTTTAAATATTTGAAACCTTTACTTTTCAATACATTACTCATTTGAGAATTCTTTAAACAGGTTAATGATAGTTAAATTTGTTGAAACTTTTTTAGAAGTCATTTATTGATCTGCCCAGGAAAGTAAGTACGTTTCTGAAACCGATATAAGATTTTGTGGTATCTTGAAACTCATACGTTCTTGAGCTATTTTGCAAGAAGAAATGGGTGTCTTTCCAGGAACCTCCCCTGATTACTTTTCTTTTATTGCTTGGATTTTCCTTATCGTCTGCATCATAACGATAATCAGGATTTAAATCACTTACTCTGCTTAGTAAATTTTCAGCGTAAGCAGTTAAAGTCCACTCAGCGACATTGCCAGCCATATTATAAAGACCGTAATCATTTGGGAAATACGCATCGGCCTTGACGGTGTACATACCACCATCTTCAGGATAATTTCCCCGTCCTGGTTTGAAATTGGCAATCAGACATCCTTTAGCGTTCCTGATATAGGGACCTCCCCATGGATACATAGCCTGCTCATGTCCTCCTCTGGCTGCATATTCCCATTCAAACTCAGAAGGTAATCTGAAATCTTCCGTATTTACCTGATCTTTACTGAGACTTTTATTGTAAAGTTCTGTGCGCCAGTTAGAGAAAGCATTGGCCATATTCCAGTCAACACCAACTACCGGATAATCATCATAGTTTGGATGATCAAAATAATTTCTTGTTAATGGTTCATTGTAGGAATAAGCAAAATCGCGTACCCATACAAATTTATCGGGGTGAACCTTAACGGTTTTCTTTTTTATAAACTTATTTCGGGCGCTTTGACCTTTGTCGTGAGCGGCACCTTGCCAGTCATACCATTCGTAGGTATATTTGAATAAATCGACATTAAACTCCTTTTTGCCTGCAAGTTTATTATTACCCTGATAGTACATATCCTGAAGTTCCTCAGCTTCCCAGTCAATTTCCATTTCCCAGTCAATTTCGGGATCCGTTTCTTCAACTGCTTCAGGATCGGGTTCGAGGAAATGCTCTAATTTTTCATGTGCAATTTTATCCCTTACCCAATATACAAATTGACGATATTCATTATTGGTGATTTCGGTATCATCCATAAAAAACCCCTGAATGGAAATTTGTTTTGGACGTTGCACATAAGTGGCACTGATATCCTGATCGCTTGGACCGATTAAAAGGGTACCGGAAGGTACATAAACCATTCCATAAGGCTGAATTCCTTTCCAGACGGGTCTGTCCTGTACGCCTACTAATTCTCCTGTATCGCTTTTTCCACAACCAACTATTGCGGCAAGCATCAAAAAGAAAATTCCTTTTTGCATTTGTTTCATGTTTATACTTCGGTTTTCCTATAAAATTTTTCTTCTAAAAAAAGAAGTGGGGACAAAGATAGATTGTTTCTGCGGACTTCAAAAACAACTTATTTATTTTAGCATAATTTATTACATGCATCCCAAATTCTTAATACAAACGACATCTTAACAATCTTATTATACTTAATAATTTTATTTTATAAATTTCTTGGATTGTATATAATAGGGGGTAAAATCCCTTTTCCCAGTTTTTGGTTGATGGTGTACCGCATCATTATTTCATGACTTCCCGTAGTAGCTGTTCTAATAATGGACAAGGGAATGGTATAGGTATAAAAAAAGTTAATATTTTCAGCAATTTGTATGCCCGCAATCGTCATTAATCCATCCAATGAATTGGGATTATAACCCCTCAGTCCTCCTCCTAAAGTAAATTTTTCCCGTATATTGCCCAATATATAACTGTCCAGTTGCATGGCACCCTGAACATAGCGCATTAATAAGCCAGGTTGAATTATCAGCTGTGTGTTCAAAGGAATAAATGCTCTAGTTGAAAAGGTATAATGTGGTTTCAATGTGATCGCAAAATTATTCTGACTTAAACTAAGGGGCAACAGATTAGTTCCTGAAATACCCGCCTCGAAAAAGCTGGTTTTAAGATAAATTCCTCCTTCATACCCTATGCCATTCAGCGCGATTTCTCCGGCAGACAATAGATTATCCTGATGATCCACCAGGGTAGCACTGTAATTACCGCCCGGTGTACGAAGCAGACTGCCGTTTAAACCATACCTTTGATTAACGACACCAATTCCAATGGAGAGGACACTATTTTTGTTCAGGATTCGGGAATAACTCCAGTTCAATCCCAGTGACAATAGTTTACCTGCACCAAATTGGTCCTCCTGTAATTTAATACCAATGCCACTGCCGAGGGCTGGAATTGGTGCATCCAGCAATAAATATCTCGAAGATGGATTACCTGGCACTTTTAACCACTGATCTCTGAAACTGCCCTGAATACTTATTTTATCATCCAAACCTGTATAGGCCGGATTGTACTGAAAGGGACTTAATATGATCAGGGAATATGGATCTATTTGTTGACCTGCGCCTCTATAAGTCAATAGTATCGATACACAGATAATGAAATTTTTAAAGTTCATTCTGAAAATTTTATTCAAATTACAAAATTTTGATGCTTTCTGTATGTGTAAATGAAATTTTATCAAAAATGGTTTTTAATAACCAAAGTAATTTTTTTAAATAAAATGTTTTAAAAATATGTTTTATTAAACATATTGTTTTATATTTGTGTTATAAACCGAATCAACATGAAAAAAGAACAAACATCCTATTCCTTTTCGTCGAGGGAACAAAGTGGTTATCAGGCAAAAGAAAATGTTTACCAGACTTTTAAACCACAAAATTACGCAGGTGGATTTTTAAAGCCATCTTTTAACGCGGTTAAAGGTTTGATTTATATGCTATGCTACAGTTTAGGAAAACTTATGCCATCAGGTAAGGCGAATATGCCTGTTACAGTTTTCCAGGTATTTATTTTAATCCTTGGTATATGGACAATTTTCAGACTGGATTTAAAAGATAACGGTGGTTTTACAACGGAGGTATCAAAAGCTGGCTTTTTACAAATATCGGATCAAAACAAGGATATGGAATTTATCGAAAACCACTCAAAATCCAATATCGAGTTCAACGAAGCGGATGTAAAAGGGTTTGTTAACCGGTTTGCAAAAGTTGCCATTGCAGAAAACAAGAAATTTAATATTCCTGCTTCTGTTTTGCTATCGGTTGCCCTCCTGGAAAGTGAAGCAGGAAAAGAAGAAAAAGTTAAAACAACCAACAATTTTTTTGGACACAAAATGGGTGAAAAACATTTTGCAACCGCATGGGAGAACTGGCGCGCACACAGCCTCTATTTGGTTCATGAAGCAAAAGGGGAAGGCCTGTTGGATAGAGAGGAATGGATTTATTTTATAGCAAAAGGAGAAATAGGAAATTCAAATCTTTATGCCTGGCAGTTGAAAACACTCATAGAAACCTATGATTTGCAAACTTTTGATGAAAAATAATATACCGAAATAGTTTTTGTTATGCCTTTTATTTTTTGAAAGGAACGTCTGAATAATTCAGGGTTCCTTTCAGTCTTTTTAAAACCTCCATTTTTTTTGGAATACCGGCCTTGAATAAGACTGCTGGAAACTCACCTGTCTGTTTAATGTGAATTTGGGTTTTATGTGGAACAAAAAAAGCTTCCCCGGGATTTAAAACGGACACAGAGCTTCCAACTAAACCAATGCTACCCTTTAAACATAACAAAATAGCAGGTCCGTCATTGGGTGATATCAGAAAATCCTCATTTTTTGATAGTTCGTATTCCTTAAGTTCAAAATCAGTGGATGGAATAATAAACTTTTTTTCATTTGGACTATCCTGCACCGGTTTTATAATCGAGGGGTTAGTCGGATTAAAATCCAAATGCCTCAGTAGTAGAGGGATGTTCATATACTTATCGGTTAATCCTCCTCTGAATACATTGTCAGAATTGACCATTAGTTCAATATTTATTCCTTCAAGATAAGCATGTAAAAGTCCTGTATCCTGAAAAATGGCTTCACCAGGTTGAAGATGAACAAGGTTCATTACAAATATTGAAAAAATACCCCTGTCAAAATGTCCTTCTTTAGGTGGAAATTCAATAAATGCCTTTTTGGCCCAGTATTCTGGCGTATTTTTATCAATATCTGTTATTAAACGTTTATCTAATTGTAGTTTTAAAGGTTGAAGTAACGCATCAACCTCCTGTTGAGGCAATTCCATCCATTTCCGGTATCCATTTTTTATCCCTTCTTTTTCATAAATATCAGCAAAAAAGGCAAGAGAAGGAATGCTTTTCAAATTTTTAACCGCCTTTTCGATGGATAAAAATCCATGCAGTAACCAGAATGGGGATAGAGCAACCATCATTTCTGGTTTTGGATTCTTATCCTTAAAAATTCTGTTAGGGGCATTTAAAGAAATATTTTGTTGGTTTTCCTGGAGAAATCCCTGAATAGCAGCCTCTTTTGTTGGATGAGCCTGAATAGATAACATGTTGTGAACATCCAGTATCTTTAATAAAAATGGTAAACGCCCATCATAGTCTTTAAAGGTTTTTTCTCCCAAAAGTGAAAGCGCATCTTTATCAATGTACTGACCAAGATTCAATAGATTGTTTTCCGCATCAAGAACAGGAGAATTTCCACCAGTATGATCTCCAAACCATAACTCAGCATAAGGTCTCCGTTCCTTATTTTCTATACCTAATATCTGCGGTAGAAAATGAAATCCACCCCATGCGTAATGTTGGACGACACCACCGATGTGTTTTATCATATATTCATTTTTAAAAAGCCAAATTTCCTATAATTTGGTTAAATTTGCGAAAATTTTCTGACTTGGCTAGAATTCTGGGTATTGATTATGGTTCAAAAAGGATTGGAATTGCTGTAACAGATCCGTTACAAATAATTTCATCCGGACTTTGTACCATAGAAAAAGAGGAGATGACCCATTTTTTGCTGACCTATACAGCATCTGAAGAAGTGGAAGCTATTGTAATTGGGGAGCCATTTTATCCGGATGGCAATCCAGCCCAAACGCACGAGGAAATCATAAAAATAGGGAAAAAGATACAGCAACTTTTCCCGTCCATACCTGTGTTTCTGCAAGATGAAAGATTCAGTTCTGTTGCAGCAAAAGATATTATTTTGTCCAGTGGTGTGGGAAAAAAGAAAAGGCAGAATAAAGGAATTGTTGACAAAGTAGCTGCTTCAATTATTTTGGAATCATTTATGGAGAGGAAAAGAAATTTGATAAATCAGGATAAACCCAAACCTGCATTTTTGTAAAAATAAAAATAGTCAGACCGAATGATACTACCTGTATTTGCTTTTGGACAACCAGTACTTAATAAGAAAGCAGAACCAATAACAGCCGATTATCCTGATCTTAAAGAAATAATTGATAATATGTGGGAAACCATGTATGAGGCATCGGGAATTGGACTGGCTGCGCCTCAGATTGGCAAAGCCATCAGATTGTTTATTGTGGATACTAAACAAATGAAAGATAAAAAGAAGTTGGATAATCCAGAGGGTATCAAAAAAGTATTTATCAACCCTGTTATTATGGAGGAATTTGGCGATTTATGGTCTTATGAAGAAGGTTGTTTGAGTATACCAGATATCAGAGGCGAGGTAGAAAGAAAATCGGGTGTCAAAATAAGATACATGGATGAAAATTTTGAGACAAAGGAAGAAACATTTGACAGCATGGAGGCACGTGTTATACAGCACGAATATGATCACATAGAGGGGAAATTATTTATCGAATATTTGTCCCCTGCCAGAAAAATAATACTCAGGGGGAAGCTGGAAAATATTAAAAAGGGTAAAGTGAATTGTGAATATAAAATGAGATTTTTTGTCAAATAAATAGCTACTTCCTTCCAAAATCTGCAGGAATTTCTCCCCATCTTTCTGTTTCCCATTTTAGGAGTTGATTCTTCCAGCTATTGTTTTTTAGCCATTCTTCCGCTCTTACAATTGTTTCATAAAGTTCCTGGGTATCCTTGTTCCTTATCAATGTCGTTTTACAAGCCTTCTTTTTAACCCATAACAGGGCATTCACTGAATCGGAATAAATGGGTATATCACTGTTTTGTTTCTTTAAAAAAGCTAATCCGTGAACGATAGCTAAAAACTCCCCTATATTGTTAGTTCCCAATGGAAATTGTTTGTGAAACAGAATTTCTTTTGTGTGCGTATCAACCCCTTGATATTCCATTACACCAGGATTACCACTACAAGCGGCATCAACAGAAATACTAGGCGTTAAAAAGCTTGTTTTCAATGAAATGGCAGCAGTTGTATGGATTGAGCCTGATGTATATGCATGTTCCGCTTCTGATAATGATGGAAAACTTTTATAGGCCGCGCCATCGAATCCGTCAACCAATTTTTTGCAGACAGTCCAATCGGTGTATATGCCTGGTTTTCGTCCTTTCCAAACCACGTAATACTTTGTTTTTGCCATTTTTGATTGCAAAATGATAAAAAATCGGTTAAAAATAAAATAAGCCGGGATAAATCGACCATAATGATTTTTGATTTAAAAGTTGGGAACTGGTAGTTTCGAGAATCAAATTATTCATATTTGCAGAAAAAATGAACAAATGGAAATAATTGATACACATGCCCATCTATATGACAAAACCTATGATTCAGACAGGTTGGAAATGTTACAACGGGCAAAGGAAGTCGGGGTTTCACTAATTTTGATTCCCAACGTTGATGTTGATACAATTGAAATAATGCTACAATTGGAAAATGAAAGCAATGGTTATTGTAAGCCAATGATGGGCATACATCCTTGTTCCATAAATGCGAATTACCAATATAAACTGAATCTGGCTGGTGAATGGTTAAAAAAACATACCTTTTATGGGATAGGTGAAATAGGGTTGGATTTTTACTGGGACAAAACATTTAAAAAAGAGCAGGAAGAGGCTTTTTTAATCCAATGCAAATGGGCAAAAAACCTGGAATTACCTGTTAGTATTCACTCAAGAAATGCAACAGATGAGGCCATTTATCTACTTGAGAGATCAAATTTAGGTATTGACGGCGTATTTCATTGTTTTTCTGGCAGTGTGGAACAGGCCCGAAGAATTCGTAATTTAGGTATGAGTATGGGAATTGGTGGTGTTGCTACTTATAAAAATGTTAACATTAGTAAGGTTATTGAAGAAATTGGCCTGGATTATTTTGTATTTGAGACAGATGCACCTTATTTATCGCCCGTTCCCAAGCGGGGGAAAAGGAACGAACCAGCGTATTTATCTTTTATTTCTGAAAAAATTGCAGGAGACCTGAAAGTAAGCACTGAAGCCATTGTTGAAGTATTTTCCAATAATTCAAAACGTATTTTTAAGAAATGTTTTTGAAAATGAGTTTTTTTTTTGCTCAATTGCTTGTTTTCAATTCATGTTTGATTATTTTTGTCAGGTGCGGAGATAAATTCCAGTATCTTGCTCCAGGGAGAGGTGCTCGAGTGGTTGAAGAGGCACGCCTGGAAAGCGTGTATACCTTAACGGGTATCGAGGGTTCGAATCCCTCTCTCTCCGCTTTTAATTTATTAAATTTTATTTTTGGAAAACAAACGTTAAAAACCTTATTGATTATGCGAAATTTGTTTGTTCTATTGCTTATTCTAGGATTGGCTTCATTCGCCACGAATAATGCAGTATTTGCGCAGGACGCTACCGCAACCGAAAGTACTGAACAAGCTGCTCCAGCTGAAGAGGCTGCACCAGCTGAAGAAGCTGCTCCAGCCGAGGAGGCTGCTCCAGTGGTAGCAGAAGAAACCGTTGCTGAAATTGGTGGTTACCAATTGCTTAAAAAGTACTTCATCGATGGTGACTGGCGCTTCATGAGTATCATTTTATTCCCTTTAATTCTGGGATTGGCATTTTGTATTGAGCGTGTAATCACGTTGAATATTGCATCTGTCAATACCGACAAATTATTAGGTAGAATTAATGAGAAGTTAAAGGGAGGTGATGTAAATGGAGCTATGGATGTTTGTAAAGCAACACCTGGTCCTACAGCAAGTATCCTTTACGAAGGTCTTAAAAACAGAGATAACGGACCGGAAGGCGTTGAGAAATCAGTTGTAGCTTACGGAAGTGTTCAGATGGGTCTTCTTGAAAATGGTCTTATCTGGATTTCGTTATTTATCGCACTTGCCCCGATGCTTGGTTTCTTGGGTACAGTAATTGGTATGGTTCAGGCGTTTGACCGTATTGAAGAGGTAGGTGACTTGTCTCCTTCTGTTGTTGCCGGCGGTATTAAAGTAGCCCTTTTAACAACCGTATTTGGTCTTATAGTAGCGATTATCCTTCAAATTTTCTATAACTATATCGTGAGTAAAATCGACGGTATTGTAAATAAAATGGAAGATGCTTCTATTGGTTTATTGGATATCATGACCGAAAACAATATTTTCAAAAAATAATTAATCCCCACCTTATGTATAAATTTCTAGCCAAAAACGGACAGGCTTTGGCCTTTGGTGTGGGAACTCTGATTACGGTGATTTTCTTTGCTATTGCAGCCGGAGGTTTAGAAGAATTCTCAGCCCTTCCAATAGAAGAACAACGACAAACAACCATTTTTGACTTTGGATTGGTAGCTTCTTTAGCATTAACTGTTTTATCAGTAGTGTTACTGGTAGTGTTTGGTGTTTATCAAGTGGCAACCAATTTTAAAGAATCAGCTTTAGGCCTTGTTGCATTACTTGTCTTAGGAGGTATTTATTTTGTGGCAATGGCAATGGCACCCGGTGAAGTTACAGGTGTTATGGCAGCAACCGTTGAAAAAGTTGGCGGGGTTTCTCCAGCAGCTTTAAAATTCATAGGAGGATCTATTACCACTTCATTGATTATTTCTGCAGTAGCAATTGGTGCATTCGTACTTAGCGAAATTCGTAACTTCTTCAAATAATTTAGTCCATGGCAAAAAAGAATTCCAGAGATAGAATGAGTAACGAAATCAATGCCGGATCAATGGCCGATATTGCTTTCCTATTGCTCATTTTCTTCCTCGTGACTACAACTATTGTAGAGGATAAAGGTATCACTGTAAAACTGCCACCCTGGTCTGAAGAAGATCCGGATATTACTAAGTTGAAATCAAGAAATGTTTTTGCCGTGCTTGTTAATGCTCAGAATGATTTGCTCGTAAGAGGTGAATCAATGGATATTACAATGCTAAGGGAAAAAACGAAAGAGTTTATCGTAAATCCTACTAAAAGAGAGGATTTAGCAGAGAGACCTACAAAAGCCATTATTACATTGAAAAATGACAGAGGTACTAATTATGAGACCTATGTCAATGTTTATAATGAATTGAAGGCCGCTTATGATGAACTCTGGGACGAGATGTGCCTTAGAAAATATGGCGTTAAATATAGCGAAGACCTGCCACTTGCCTGGAGAAAGTCTATAAAGGACGAAATCCCAATGGTATTATCCGAAGCTGAACCTACTAATTTTGGAGAAGAAAAATAATTAGATCTGAACATCGTTCGTTCAATCTCATTTTCCCGCTTTTCGTGGGAACAAAATGATTAACTATGTCTAAGTTTTCAAAAGGAAAAAAGAAGCCCTCACCGGCTATTAGCACGGCCTCGTTACCCGATATCGTTTTCATGTTGTTGTTCTTCTTCATGGTGGTTACTAAATTACGTGATTCAGAATTGATGGTGAAGGTAACAACCCCTTTCGCTACACAGCTTACCAAACTGGAGGACAAATCATTGGTGAATTATCTGTATATTGGAAGACCGGTAGAAAAGTATAAGGCTACCTACGGTACTAAACCAAGATTACAATTAAGTGATAAATTTGCCAACGTAAATGAAATTCCTATTTTTTTGGAGCGCTTCCGGGTTAAAATACCAGAAGCTCAAAGATCCAAAATTACCACCTCTCTCAGAGTAGATGGTAAGGTTACTATGGGTATTGTTCAGGATGTAAAAACTGAATTAAGAAAGGCCAATCAACTCAAGATAAATTATTCAGCTAAAAAGAAACCTGAATAATCATTGAGATAAAAAATAAAAAAGGCCTTGCATGATAACTGTAAGGCCTTTTTTATTATCTAAGTCTATTCGATTCTTTAACTATTTTTTCATCTTTGTGAATCAGGTAAACTGCCATTAAAGTGGACAATAAGCCAACAAAAAAACTGATTAGGATACTAGTCTTTTTATTGCCGTCATAGTGTCCTGTATCATATCCGAACAGAAAAAGGATTCCAGTGATATACAGGGGAATTACCAATGCAAGGCATAAGTTTATCTGTAACCTTCTTCGCTTATATAAACTAATGATCACTAAACTACCTAAAGAAGCAAAAGCAAAAGCAAAATGTTCCCATATACCAACACTTTTCATGGATATAAAACCTGAGGATATTGCACCTAACAACAAAAAAAGAGTTTGAATTCTTTGTATCATTTCTCAAATGATTTAAGGTTTATTAAAAGAAGCTGGGATTTTTTACCCCAATTGATTTTAGCACCATAAAGGTAATGTGTTTGTTTTATTCTCCTGAGTTGCAGATAGGTTAAATTTAGCAGCTGACAAGCTTTTATTTTAGAGATAATTGTTGTTTAAGGAATTCTTCAAAAGTATATTTGCTGATTATTTAAAATCAATGCCTTTTATAAAGTTATATTTTTCCTGCCTGAGTGTAATACGCCATTTTTTAATTGTGTTGATTTTAATGTCTGGCACTATTCAAATGTATGCACAAAGCACGCAGCAAGACGACAATAGGGTGAAAGTACTATTTGCAAAAGATTTTTTCATTACACAGGAAGGAGAAAATAGTATTCAAAAATTAGTAGGCCAGGTTGAATTGAAACAGAAAAATGTACGCATGTATTGCGATTCGGCCATCATTCAAAATGAACTGTTGGTCTGGGCCTACGGGAATGTCGTTTTTTGGGAGGGTGATTCTATAAAGGTATTTTCAAATGCCCTTGAATATAATAGTGATTCAAGTCAGGCGAAATTAATAGGTGATATTCAATTGAATAAAAATAAATCAAAACTTTTCACAGATACGCTTTTTTATGATCTGAAAAAGAAATGGGCGACTTATAAAAATGGTGGTATTTTTTATTCCGGAGATACACAGCTAAGTAGTATAGAAGGTTCCTATAATACGTCGTCTTTTCTCGCTTCATTCAAAGATAGTGTTATAGTGATAGATAATGATTTTGCCCTTCGTTCTGATACTTTAACCTTCGATACGGAAAATGAAATTCTTTTTTTTCATGCTCCTACTAGATTGAAAACGGATAGTGCGGATATTTATACAGAAAGTGGTTTTTATGAAACCCTTTCCGGAAAAGCCGATTTTATTCAAAAAGCCCAGTATAAAAAAGGAGATGAAACCGCAATAGCTGATACTATCAGATTGATTGAGGATCAAAAAAAATATTTGCTTTTAGGAAATGCAATCTTAAGCGATTCTCTTCATTTAGCAAAAGGGGAACTTATTATCTTTTCTGAATTATCAGACCAGTTAGATATTTATGGTCAGGCATCATATCAGGATTTTGAAAAGAATCAGCATATTGAAGCAGATTCCATCAGATATAACAAAACAGAGGGCACGTACACTACACGCGGAAGGTCGTTAATAATTGATCCTCCTCAATTTTTGGAAGCTGATCAGGTTGATTATCAGGAAGCTACAGGATTTGGTATTGCTTTTGGTAACATTATCTGGAGAGATACCTCTGAAAATATTACCCTCTATAGTGATACCCTTCAGTATCAAAAAAGTAAGGAGTATTTTAAGGCCTTCAATAAGGGAATTGAACGTCCTTTAATGATAGTTCTATTAGACAATGATTCTTTATTTCTTAGTGCAAAAACCCTGTTTTCCATAAGACCAGATACTACAGGTAAGGATACAACGCGTATTTTTGTAGCTAATGAATCAGTCAGGGTTTTTAAATCAGATTTGCAGGCTGTTGCTGATTCCCTTACCTACGAACCTTCAGACAGTTTGATTTCCATGTTTAAAAATCCTGTTGCCTGGACTGATACCAGTCAATTTTCTGCCGATACGCTGGTTTTGACCAATGGAAAGGCGGGCATTAAGGCTATTAATCTGGCTGGTAATAGCATTATCATTAACGAATTGGATAGTATTTTTTATAATCAGATACAGGGTAGAACAATTGATGCGTTGTTTATTGAAAAAAATATAGACCAGATGACTGCAAAGGGAAATGCAGAGGTTGTATATTATATAAAAGATGAGGAAAACGCCTATGTTGGGGTTGATAAAACTTCCTGCGGTTTAATGAATATCTATTTTGGTAATAATGAGGTGGAAAAGATAGTGTTTTATGTAAAACCTAAAACTCAGGTTCTGCCTATGCTTAAAGCTGACCATTTAAAATTAAGACTAAGTGGTTTCCGGTGGAATGAATCGGCAAAACCTAAATTTCCAAAAGATGTATTAAATGTTAGACAAATCATTATGGGTAATAATGCTCAGGCCATTCCCGATGTTCAAAATGTTAATCTAAATGAGAGATAAGTGTTTCCTTTTAATGGTCTTTTTTAATCTGCTGCTGGCTTTTGTTTCAATCGCTGAGCCTGCGAACGATGAAATTAAAAAAATGAATGAACTTGCTGAAAATGGTAAATTGAATGAGGCTAAAAGGATTTATTTAAAATGGATTCGATCGGGTTATGAAAGTAAATTACTGTATTATAATGTAGGATTAATTTATGAAAAGAACGGTGATGCTGGGAATGCCATGTTTTTTTTGAAAAAGGCTCAGAAATTAGCTCCTAATGATGATCTGATAGAGAATAGACTACTTTCATTACAGGAAAAAATAAAAGACAGGTTTATGATACCTATTGAAAACAGGCGTAAATCTGATATTATAATTAAACCCTGGAAGTATTTTACATCTCAAAACTGGGCTATATTTCTTTTAGCTGGTGTATGGATATATGTTATTCACTATTTGTATTACAGATTGTTTTCAGTTTCTTTTTCCTTATATTTTTATAAACCCTTACAAAAGATTCAAATTTTTATGCTGCTTTTCTTACTCATTCAGTTTATCCGAATCATCAATTATTGGACCATTGAAGAGGCCATTATATTGCCTGAGGAGGTAAAGGTTTTCCAGGGAGCAGATACGTTAAGTCCTATAATTCAAACAGTACATGCAGGATTGCCTGTACTGTTTGAAGATAAAATTGGAGAATGGGTTAAAATTACCTTAAAAAACGGACGGACAGGCTGGGTTAAAAAGAGCCATTTATCTGCCAAAATTTAAGTCATTTAATCTTCCTTCTTAACTTTAGGTTTTTTTACCGCTTTTGGTTTTGCCTCAGCAACAGGTTCTTCTGCTTTCGGGGCGGAAGACTTACTTTTAGCTGTTGGAATTACTAAAGCGGGCGCATTCGGATCTAGAATACTTACGTAAGTTCTGTTATCTTTTTTACGACGGAAAACAACAGTTCCATCGATGTCAGCATGTAAAGTATAGTCTTTAGCTAAATAAACATTAGCACCTGCATGAAATCGAGTACCGCGTTGTCTTACCAGTATATTACCTGCCTTGGCATATTCGCCACCGAATAATTTAACGCCTAATCTTTTACTTTTGCTATCCCGTCCATTATCGGAACTACCCGCACCTTTTTTATGTGCCATTTTTTCAGAAAATTAAAGGATGAATAATTACTTTGTAGAAATACCAGTGATTTCAATTTTTGTAAAACTTTGGCGATGACCATTTTTTACTTTGAAACCCTTTCTTCTTTTCTTGCGAAACACGATTACCTTATCTCCTTTCTGTCTGTTTAAAACAGTGGCGCTTACTGATGCACCCGGAAGGGTAGGCTTACCCAAAGATACAGTTCCGTTGTTGTCAATCAAATGAACCTGATCGAAATTAACAACATCACCATTCTCGTTACTTAGCTGGTGGACGTAGATTTTTTGACCTACCTCGACTTTGAATTGCTGACCAGCTATGGTTACAATTGCGAACATGATATTTCGTTTTTTATATTAAACCGCAAATATAGCGTTAATTTGTTACAATCAAAGGTTTTTAAAAAGATTTTAATCTACAAATTGACGATTCAAATAATTTCTGCCAATTGTAATTCCATTACCAGCAGTTGATTTTCCCGTTGTATGCCAAGGGTTAATTTTTTACCTACCCTACCTCTAAATTTATTATTTATACCTTCAAGGGAGAGTATAGTGGTAGAAATCCCGTTTATCTTTCTGATTTTATCTCCAATTTTGAAACCGCTCAGGGATGCAGGTGTATTTTCGATAACATTTAATATGGTAAACTGATTTAAATTTTCACCGGAAGCACCAATAATCAATCCGCTTCGATCATAGGGTCTTTGCTTTATTTTTTTATTATTACTGGTGACAATCATATTTGAATTATTATAATCGAAAGTAACTTTAGTAAAGGTGGAAAGTAAATTATTTCCTATAATTCCATCCCTTGGGGTTATCCTCAATGAGTCTGAAAAATCGGGCTTTTGCTGGAATTTAGTTATTAACTCTGGAAAATTTTTGGATGCCAGCTGGAAATTTTTGATCCTTCCTACATATCCTTCCAGTCTTCCTCCCAGGCCAAGGCCAATGGGACTATTCAACATTTTAACCCTTGCATCTTTTAAAGAATCTATGGATGTGTAAAGTAACAAAGACAGTCCAGCACCTGTATCAATCAAATAATTCAACGATTTGATTTCCTGATTATAAAGATTAGTCGTGCAACGAAGGTAGGGTTTACTTTTGATTAGAATAAATGGAAGTACCTCCTCTTTTTGTTTATTAATTTTTATTTTATGCTGGAAATAAGAGGGATTGTAAAAGGTAATGATTTGTTTCTGATAATCAATCTGAACGGTGAATCTTTTCAGAAAATCAGCACCCAGGATACCGTGAATTTGTATGCCTGTGTATTCTTCGAATCGAAAATAATCTTCCTCCAATACCAGCACAGATCTGTGGGTAGCGTGTAAATCACCCATTTGTAAAGAAATATTTTTTGTCAGATAAGCATAAAGCTCTTCCCGCATATCAGCACCGTAAAGGGTAAACCTGCGTTGATAATCAATATTTAAAAAATCTGCAATTTCCTTTTTGGTTAGTAAGGAATATTCCGCACCAGTATCAACGATAAATGTCAATGGAAGGAGATTGTTAAATAGTACAGAAACAAGGATGAAATTACCCTCATATCTGAAGGGGATTTCTACTTTCGTGAAGGTTCTGTGGTGTGCAAGATCAAAAATCTGACCAAAAGAATGGGATGCATAAAATGCGTTTATGCAAATAATGAATATAAAATGCTTGATAAAAGAAAAGGGATATATTTTTCTTAAAAGCATAAACCCTGATTGTTAGGTAATAAACAATTTATTGACAAAAAGGATGATATTAATCTACTTATAATGTTAACACCAAAGGTTAATAAAGGTTAAATTAAATAAAGATAAGCTCAAATACTGGCTTCTTTTGTAGATTTGTTCCAGATAAAAGTTTAATCCTAATAATATGAAAGGCTATCAGGGTGTCTGTTATATTTTGCTGTTTCTAAGTTTTATTTTCTCCTGTGAAGTGGATGAATCATTATATCTTGACAAAGTGTCAGACCCGGCGCACTTGCATAAGGCGCAAAAAATGCTCACAGATGTGATGGTACATGATATATTCTCTCCACCTGTAGCCAGCAGAATTTATGTTTATTCCAGTATAGCGGCCTATGAAACCATGGTTGCAGGTGATCTGCATTTTGTTTCCCTGGCCGGACAACTAACAGCACTTGAAAAGGTACCCAGGCCCGAAAAAAATCAACAGATTTGTTTTCCTATAGCTTCTGTTCATGCTTATGTTAAAGTTGGAACCCGGCTTATTTTCTCTGAAGATAAAATGGAGGAATTTATGTCTGAAATGGATAAAGCCTACATAGACGCTGGCGTGCCCCGCCTTGTTTTGAATCAATCAAAAAAGTATGGTGAAAAAGTAGCAGCCCATATTATTGCCTGGGCCGATAAAGATAATTACAAACAAACCAGAACTTTTCCTAAGTATTCTATAGATGAAAATCCTGCCAGATGGCAACCTACTCCTCCAGCCTATATGGATGCTGTTGAGCCAAGCTGGAATAAAATAAGACCTTTTTTAATGAAAAAGGCAGATCAGTTTGCACCGCCCCCACCAACACCATTTAGCGCTGATACAAATAGTCAGTTTTATAAGGAAGCTATGCAGGTGTATAAACTCGAATCAGACGCTGTTTCAGTAGAGGAAAAAATTAATATTGCCAGTTTTTGGGATTGTAATCCGTTTGTCAGTCACTTTTCTGGTCATGTTATGTTCGCTACCAAGAAAATTTCACCTGGCGGTCATTGGATTGGCATTACAAAACTGGCAGCACTAAAGGCAAAACTGGATTTTATAAAAACGGCAGAGGCTTATGCCAGGGTTTCCATCGGTTTAGCAGATGCATTCATTTCCTGTTGGGACGAAAAATACAGATCAGCATTAATAAGACCTGAAACTTACATAAACCGGTATATCGATGATAAATGGATGCCTAAATTACAGACACCCCCTTTTCCTGAATATACCAGTGGCCACAGTGTTGCCTCTGCAACAACTGCAGAAATTTTAACGCATCTGTTTGGAGATAATTTTGAATTTGAAGATACGGTTGAAAAAGAATTTGGCTTACCTGCCAGAAATTTTACATCGTTCAGACAGGCTGCTTCAGAAGCAGCAATGAGTCGATTATGGGGTGGCATTCATTATATGCCAGCTATTTTGAATGGTTCAAATCAAGGGAAAAGATTAGGTACTTATATTGTTAAAAATTTAAGAACCAGGAAACAATGATTTTAATAAACAAATATGGCTGGGTATTACTGGGTCCGTTGTCCTTTGTTGGTATGTATTTCGTTCCTGTGCCCAACGGAATCAGCCCTGAGGCGTGGAAGGTTCTGGCCATGGCATTATTTATGCTGATTTGGTGGATTTCTGAAGCAGTTCCTATTGCTGTGACTTCTTTATTACCCTTAGTTTTACTTCCATCCATGGGCGTATCAAAATTAGAGTCAGCGGCAGCACCTTATGCCAATCCGGTGGTTTTCCTTTTTATGGGTGGATTTGTTATTGCCCTCGCTATGGAAAAATGGGCGCTGCATAAACGTATTGCCCTTTATATAGTAAACCTTACTGGTACAAATGCGAATGGTATTATCGGCGGTTTTATGATTGCTACCGCCTTTATCAGTATGTGGATCAGCAATACCGCAACAGCCATTATGATGTTACCCATTGGGCTTTCTATTATCACATTAATGCAACATCAGATTATTTCAGATAAGGAAAATGAGAAAGGCTTACAACATTTTTCCATTGCCATGATGCTGGCCATTGCCTATGGTGCTAATATCGGAGGTACGGCAACCATTATTGGCACACCTCCTAATGTAGTTTTCGCAGGCTATATGAGAGAAAACTTTGATATGGAGGTAACTTTTCTGACCTGGATGCTTATTGGCACTCCGTTTGCTATGATTTTACTTGCCTTTACCTATTTAATTATCGTGAAAATTTTGTTTCCAAATAATCTTGGAAATTTTGGCGGTGCAAAAGAAATCATAGATAATGAAATCAAAAATTTAGGACCAATGACAAATGGCGAAAAAATAACGCTGGTCGTTTTTATATCGACCGCCTTATCCTGGATTTTTAGATTACAACTGGATGCCTTATTTCCCGCAATTAAATTATCAGATACAACTATTGCCCTGGTAGCAGCCATTTTACTTTTTATAATTCCAGTGAGCTTGCATAAAAAAGAATTTCTATTGAACTGGACAGATACTGAAAAACTGCCATGGGGAATCCTGCTACTTTTTGGCGGTGGGCTAAGTCTGGCTGATTCCCTTGCCAGTACGGGCATTATAAATATGATTGGAGAACAATTTAATGGATTGGATACAGCCGGATGGATTTTTATATTGGGTTTGACGACTGTTTCCTTGTTTTTGACAGAAGTGATGTCAAATGTCGCATTAGTTACCATATTTCTTCCTGTCGTAGGAGCAATCGCAGTCGGTGCGGGCATTCCTCCTGTCCAGCTGTGTATTCCTGTAACGATAGCAGCAAGTTGTGCCTTTATGTTTCCGATGTCAACACCGCCGAATGCCATTGTCTTTGCCAGCGGCCGCATCAGTATCGGACAGATGGCAAAAGCGGGTTTCATTTTAAATCTGGTCACTATCATTGTTATTGCTTTTTTAGTTAAATTTCTTTTCCCATCCGTACTTGGTAACTAAATTATAATACAATGGGCATTTCCATATCGGAAATTAAACGGGCTGTTACTGATATACTAACTGAAATTCATGAGGTTAGATATTACCTGCACCAACATCCTGAACCTTCATTCAAAGAGTTTAATACCGCTCGGTTTATTGCTGAAAAATTGAATAGCTGGGGTATTTATCCTGAAACAGCTGTTGCCGGAACTGGCCTGGTTGTTCTGATTGAGGGGGAAAACCCATCGGTTAAAACGGTAGCATTAAGAGCTGATATGGATGCTCTTCCTATATTTGAGGAAAATGATGTTCCTTATAAATCATTGAATGATGGTTATATGCATGCCTGTGGCCATGATGTTCATTCTGCTTGCTTATTGGGGGCTGTAAAAGTTTTACATCAATTCAGACATCAGTTCAATGGTACCGTCAAAGCAATCTTTCAACCTGGAGAGGAGTTGTTGCCAGGTGGCGCTTCCCTGATGATTAAAGCTGGTGCTTTGAAAAATCCAGCCGTTAATGCTATTTTTGGACAACATGTTTTTCCTGATTTGCCTGCCGGAAAAGTTGGTTTCAGAAAAGGGCAATATATGGCCTCATGTGATGAGATTTACATGACGATCAAAGGGGTAGGAGGGCATGGTGCAATGCCTCATCGTTGTATTGACCCCATACTGATTAGTGCCCATCTTATCATTGCCTTACAGCAAGTAGTTAGCCGGAACATAAATCCGATTATTCCAGCTGTATTGTCTATAGGAAAAATTGAATCGGCTGGGGGTGCCACAAATGTAATCCCTGAACAAGTATCGTTAAAAGGAACTTTCCGGACATTAGACGAATTGGAAAGACATGCCGCTCATAACAAAATCAAAAAATTAGCTTTTGCTATTGTCGAAGGTATGGGAGGGGAACTCGATTTCAGACTGGAGGTTGGTTACCCTGCCTTAATAAATGATGATGAACTGACTGATCAGGCTAAAGTGGCTGCTATTGAATTTCTGGGTGCTGAAAATGTTGTTGATATACCTATCCGCATGACAGCAGAGGATTTTTCATACTACAGTCAATTGATTCCCAGCTGTTTTTATAGGTTAGGGACCTCATCTGATGACGGAAAATATAGTCATCCCGTACATACACCTTATTTTGATATCGATTTAAACGCCCTGGAAACAGGTATCGGACTATTTTCCTGGATTGCACTAAAGAATTTAAATTAATCAGTGACTTGATTTTTGTCCGGTTGATGACAAAATTATTGTATCAATACATATTTTAAAAAATTATAATATGTTTAATATATTATATATATTTGTAATATGAATTTTTCATATATAAGATAAATTAAACTATGGCAACAATACTATTAATTGATGACGAGGCAAGTATTCGAAGAACCTTAAGGGAGATTCTTGAATTTGAAAAATATCAGGTTATGGAGGCACCAGATGGATTCTCAGCTATAGAATTATTCAAGAAACAAACCATTGATGTCGTACTTCTGGATATAAAAATGCCTAAAATGGATGGACTTGAAGTCTTAGATTTTCTTCAGGAAATTAATCCGGAAGTACCTGTAATCATGATTTCTGGTCATGGTACGATTGATACGGCTGTTGAGGCAGTTAAAAAAGGGGCCTTTGATTACATCTCCAAACCACCCGATTTGAACAGGCTGCTGATTACCCTGCGAAACGCGCAGGAAAGACATTCCCTGGTAGCGGAGACGAAATCATTGAAGCGAAAAATTTCCAGAGCAGGTTTACAGGATATTATTGGGGAATGTCCACAAATCATTGCGGTTAAAGAAACCATTCGACAAATTGCGCCATCCGAAGCGAGGGTGCTGGTTACCGGACCGAATGGTTCAGGAAAGGAATTGGTTGCCAGATGGATTCATGAAGGAAGCCAGCGAAGTAATGCGCCGTTGGTAGAGGTAAATTGTGCGGCAATTCCTTCTGAATTGATTGAAAGTGAATTATTTGGTCATGAGAAAGGTTCTTTTACGTCAGCACACAAACAGAAATTAGGTAAATTTGAACAAGCCAGTGGGGGCACCCTTTTCCTTGATGAGATAGGAGATATGAGTTTATCTGCACAGGCAAAAGTATTGAGGGTATTACAAGAGCATACCTTAACCAGAGTAGGAGGAGAAAGAGATATAAAAGTAGATGTAAGAATAATTGCGGCTACCAATAAGGATTTAAATGAAGAAATTTCGGCGGGAAGATTTAGGGAGGACCTATATCACCGGTTGGCAGTTATCGTTCTTCCTGTACCTGCCTTATGTGAACGCAGAGAAGATATACCTGCCTTGATTGAACATTTCATAAAAATTATTTGCAGAGAATATGGAATACCTTGTAAAAAGATAGATCGGGAAGCAGTGAATGCACTGACTAAACTGCCATGGACGGGAAATATCAGGGAACTTCGGAATGTGGTAGAAAGACTGATTATTTTAAGTCAGCATAAAATTACATATACTGAAGTTGAAAAATATGTTATTCCGGTATCTTTTACTAAAACAAAGAATCAAAACTGGCTGAATTCCTTTACTTCTGCAGAGGAAGCGCATCGTTTCATCGACAAACATTTTCAATGGAATATAAAAGAATGTTCTGTTTAAACTTACCTGGTTTTCATGATGTTTATCATTATTGAGTTTAAATATAAATGATTTATGATAACATCAAATGATGAAAATGAGAATCCGTTATTAAAGGAATGGAAAGAAACAATTAAGGCGGAGAATTCGTGGACAATGTTCAAGGTTTTATCAGAATTTGTAGAAGGTTTTGATAGGTTAAATAAGGTTGGACCATGTGTTTCTATATTTGGTTCAGCCAGAACAAAACCAGATGATCCGAATTATAAACTGGCAGAAAGTATTGCGAAAAGATTAACGGATGAAGGTTATGGTGTAATTACAGGGGGGGGACCTGGCATAATGGAAGCCGGAAATAAAGGAGCTTACGAAAACGGAGGTATTTCTGTAGGTTTAAATATCGATCTTCCTTTCGAACAAAATAATAATCCATATATTGATCATGACAAAAATATGGATTTCCGCTTTTTCTTTGTTAGAAAAGTGATGTTTGTAAAATATGCACAGGCGTTCGTTGTTCTGCCAGGTGGTTTTGGTACACTGGATGAATTATTTGAGGTACTAACGCTTGTTCAGACAAAAAAAATTGTTTCGGTACCTGTAATTTTAGTTGGCAGGTCTTATTGGACGGGATTAAAGGAATGGATAACCACCGTAATGCTGGAAAAGGCAAATAATATAAACGCTTCAGATTTAGATTTAATTCCGATTGTCGATGAACCTGATGAGATAATGCAGATAATCAAAGAATTTTATGCTAAAAAAGGAAAACTTGGATTCAAATACTGGATGGATCAAAGATAAATACCGTGATTTTAATCAGGAACTACCTCAATTCCAAAATCAGCAACCAAACCAATAAGACCGGAGGCTGAAAATCTTGCCTTTTTAATCTGGTTTTTTAAAGGATTGATACGATAATTCACAGCTGAGGTAAAATCGGCACCCGACAAATTAGATTGTTCAAATTGACAGTTGAGGAGGTCACAAAATTCAAAAGAGGTGTTAATTGCCGACATTTCAGTAAAATCTGATTCTTTAAGTTCGCATTTTCTGAATTGAACACTTTCCAGATTCATACTGAAAAAAGAGGTATAATGCATCTGGCAATTATAAAATTTCAGGTCAAGCATAAATGATGAACAAAATTCAAAATGGATACCATTCAACTTACAGGTATCAAATGTAACCCCTTTCATTGCTGCTGACTTAAAGGAGGTATTACTCAAATCACAGTGAATAAAAAGGCAATCAATAAATGTAGCTTTTTCGAACGAAAGCGAGCTTAAGGCGCAACCTTCAAACTGACAGTTTTCATATTCATTGGATAAAGTTTTCAGCTTTTCAATACGTATGGATGTAAAATTTTCATTAAAATAATTTTCCTTCATTTTCTTTTTTTAATTTCACTAAAAACGCTATTAAATCCCTTATTTGCGATTGATCCAATACTTCTTTCATATTCATCATCCCGGAAGGAAGCATTTCCATTGATTTTATTTCAGCTCTTTGAATGATTCTTGGTTCTTTATTTCCTGTTTTCAAAATTAGTTCCTGCTTATTTTCCCCAGTTAAAATACCGGAAAGTTCCTCCTCATCTTTTAATGTCAGGATAACAACTCCATAACCAATAGCAATATTGGCATTTGGGTTTATTAAAGAAGTTAATAAGGATTTTCTGTCCAAACGATCTGCAATATGTTCCAGTGGTGGACCCACAATTCCACCTCTTCCATAAATGGCATGACACCGAAGGCATTGGGCAGCCTCATTTCTGATTAAAATTTCTTTTCCTTTTTCAGCATCTCCTCCATATAAAGTAGCCTGATAGGCCATCAGGTCATTTTTGGTCCAATGCTTCTGGATTAATTTCATTTTATCTTTCAACGTCGAAAAAGTACTATGGCTTATAGCATTATATATATCTAAATAAAGCCCGGGGTCAATCGATTCCTGCATAGCCATGGTAAGATATCTGGATAAAATTTCTTCAACCCCTTTCTCATTTAGGTTTCCCAATGCTGCTATTGCTTTTTGTTTTTCTGCAAGTTCTGTTGGACCATCAATAAGATTTTCAAGCATCCTGGCTTTTTTTGCATCAGATAATTCAACCTGATGCAAATTTGCTAAAGCGATGCGCCTTAAGTTTGCTGATTTATCTGTTAATGCATACGTTATAGCCTCCGGTAAATATTGGCTGTTTAGGGCTAATAAAGCGTGTAATGCTTCCTGTCTGGCATATTTATCCGTAGCAGATTGTTTTAGTATATTAAAAATAGGACTTTCACCTTTCTCATATTTTAATCTGCCGGCTGCTTTAATAATAGCTGCAGCGAAAGGATGATTTTTTTCTTTAACCAGCTGGTTAAATAGCGGCGTAAAGGCAATCTGTGCATCAATAAGTCTGTTTTTTACATTTATATGTGGTCTGTAGTAATTATCTACCCTATCCAGAACGGGTGGTTTCTGCCAATATCCAAGTGCCCATAAGGCGTCTTTTCGCATTTGCACGCTGTTGGCAGCCTCCATCACGAACCTGCTCAGACGGTCGGCACATTCCTTAGTTCCGGTCCGAAGATTGGCATTGATTACTCTGCGCAGAAAAATGTCACTTTTACTGGATGTAGTATTTAAGGTAGCAGCCAGATGAGGTATTGCCTGAGGAATAGACAAATCATCATTAATAGCTCTTGCAGCTTCATCTAAAACCAAAGGATTTTTATCATTTAAAAAAGCAGAAATCCCCGGACTTTTTAGTATCCTTAGAGCGACAACACCTGCAATACGAACATATTCAGATGGATGTTCAGACAGTTGAATTATTTCCCTTTCAGCATGTATCCTGGACATGGCAAAAATAAGCGTATGTCTCAAATGAGGATCCTTTTCCTTTATGCCTGCAAGTAACTTAACCAGATAAGGTAATTCCGATTTCGATCCTATTTTCCCAATGGCTTCAATGGCTCTTGATTGTACGTATGGATCATTATCAAACATTAATTTTTTTAGACTAAATAAAGCAGGTCTATATCCCGCTTCTCCCATAACTTTTGCTGTTTGTGCTCTAATCTGAGCGTCAGCGTCAGACAATAAAGGAAGTAGGTTTTTCATTAGATAGAAGTCCTTTCTTCCGAGTTGGCCCAACCCCCAGATACTATGCAAGCGACCCAGTTGGGCGGCTTTTTCATTTTTTGCTAAGGTTAACAGGGTGCTGGACTGTTTTCTGCTAACCAGCTCAAATTGGGCAGCTAAGCGTATTCTTTGATCGTCATAACTTAACCATTCCAGTAATTGAGGGGCAGATTTTTCTTTAAAATCCTGAGAAAGAATTTGCCTGGTCTTTTCCCTTAATGGATGTTTGCCAGTCTTTACATCCATTTTCCAGATCCTGCCCTCTGTTTTTTTATCATAACTATCTTTCCAGTCATTGACGAAGAGGGAACCATCCGGAGCAAAGGCCAGGCCGGTTGGAACGATACCTTCCACCAGATCTACTTCTTTTTCCAGAGAAAAGGAAGAACCCTTTGGTTTCAGTGTAAAAGCCTGAATTTTTGAATTAGCTGAGGAACCAGTGAAATAGGAGGCAAAAAAATGATTTTTCCATTTATTGCTTAGTGCCGACCCGGGGTTAAATTTTAATCCGGCAGGACCGTCATAAGCCAGGGCTAAAGGAGGAAGGATATAGGCAGCCTGACCAGGAAAATGAGGTAAGCTTAATTTTTCATCCATCCATACTTTATATTTTTCATTAAACTGATCATATTTACCATATTGCCAATTGATTCTCCAACCGGAATCAGAACCTTCCAGAATATGAACATATCTTTCATTTTCACCTGGGTGATCACCATCATTGTCAATACTAATCAAATTACCATAAGTATCAAAAGCAATTTCATGGGTATTCCGCAGTCCATGAGCGAAAACTTCAAATTCGGATCCATCAGGATTACATCTCATTACCGCACCTTCATTTGGATAATACCACCTTTTTCCATCAGATCCGGTAACATCCATACCATGATCCCCTATAGACCAGTATATTTTCCCATCTACGCCAATGGTTAATCCGGACATATCATGACCCGCAAAGCCAATATGTGTGCCAAATCCTTTTACCAGCGATTTAATTTTATCGCCCTTAAAATCTTTATTATTATCAGGGACAACCCATAAACTAGGATTTGCTGTGACATAAATATTTCCGTCATGGGCGAGCACTCCTCCTGCCACGCCACCTAATAAATCGTTAAAGCCTTCGGCAAAAGATTGAGAATGATCTGCCTGACCATCCTTATCCTGGTCCCAGATGCGTCGGATAGTTTCCTTTTGTATTTCCAGATCCCTGACATCGTGACTACCATCTTCATTGAAATCTTCCAGCCATTGATTTGTATCTGATTTTTTTGGAGATAAAACATCCAGATAAAAGTGGGACTTATCAGATGCTGTCTGAAGAGCGAGATCCTGAACCATCCAGTCCCAATGTTCCCGGATGTCCAGATAAGAGCTTTTTCTTCTTGATGTTTGGGATACATAAGCATTTCCCTGATTATCAATGCTAATAGCAACTGCGTTTGCAAGAAGAGGTCCAGGAGCCCATAGATTTAAAACGATAGAGGAATCAGTAGATGGAGCTACGGAATTAAGTTCATTGGCAAAATCTTCTGATCTGGCTAAAAATATTTCATTTTCAGGAGTAACAATGGGTTTACAGGAAACCAGGATCAGGAGAGAGCCAATATAAAAAGAAGAAGGAAATTTCATTACAATACGAGATTAATTGCCGACTACAGATATTTGGGGGTAAGATTTGTCCAAATCATTTTCAGGACTTGGCAAAGATTTGTACACCATGCCGTGAAGTAATCTTCTTGTATAGAGACGGGTCAATAACCCATTTCTCATTGTTGGATAAGTTCGATTGCTTAAAAACACAAAAATTAGATTCTCTTTAGGGTCACCCCAAACGACAGGACCCGTAAAACCAGTATGACCAAATGTCTGGTAAGATGCTTTCGATGACATGTGTGTCGTTGGTGTGTTAGGTTGTTGCATGTCCCAGCCGATGCCTCTGCGAATACTTTTTGGATGATGACTAGTAAATTTTTGAATTGTTTCTGGTTTAAAAAAGGATATGCCACCATATTCCCCTTTAAAAAGAATAACCTGCATAAGAATAGCCAGATCATGTACATTTGAAAATAATCCAGCATGACCGCTTACACCACCCAGCATGGCCGAACCCATATCATGAACATAACCATGTAACTTTTGTCCCCTGAAATAATTATCCACCTCACTGGGTGCTACTTTTTCGAGATTGGCCCATTTCCAGGGATTAAATCCGGTGGAGGTTAAGCCTAAGGGGATATAAAACTGATTTTTAACATACTCATCCAGCGGTTGACCGGTTATCTTTTTTATCATTTCAGCTAACAGATAAAAGCCGAGGTCACTGTATTGGTATCTGTTTGGTTTATCGAGTGACGATTGATAAATTTCACTTAATACACTATCCCTGTAATCTGTCCTTAAATAAATACTTTCAGTCACTGGAATTGAAAATGCTTCAGAATACGTTGATTGATAATATTTTTCGTTTAGAATAGGCGGTTTTTTAGAAATCAGGGTGTTTTCGAAAAATGGAATCCAGTTTTGCAAACCTGCCCGATGTGCCATTATGTCGGCGATGGTCAGGTCTTTTTTATTAGTCTTTGAAAGGACAGGTAAATAGAGACTTAATGGTTTTTCGATATCGATGGCACCTTGTTCATATAATCTCATGATTGCCAAGGTAGTAGCGGCTACTTTGGTGATAGAGGCCAGATCGTAAATATCATCTGCGGATACCACTTTATCTCCTTCATAATCCTGATTTCCAAAAGCTTCTTCATAAATAATATCTCCATCTTTTGCTACTAAAACAACTCCGCCAGGTGTTGCTCCAACTTCAATAGCCTGTTGTATGATTTTTTTTAACTGTAACAAAGTATCTGCGCTCATTTTATGGTCTTCAGGGGAAGAATATCCTAATCTCATACCCCCTTTTGTATTTAAACCGTCCCCATAATTCATATTTTTACTTACAGAAACAGGTAATTTACCTTTCAACCCAAAAACACCAAAAATAGCCTGGGCTGAAAAATCCTGGGTTAAACTATCTCCTTCATAAGCATTTAAAAGAACAGGTATTTTTTCGAAATGAAAAAGACTGTATGGTGAGCCAAATACGACCAGAATCAGGTTAGTTTTTTCATTCAGGCGTTTAATAAATTCCAGTTCTGAAGCAGTAAAGCCAAAATTTTTTGCAGAAAAGGCATTCATATCATGTAAACCTACTATTACCGCTTCTTTTGTTGCTAATCTGGCAAGCAAAGTATTTTGTTGTTCCAGAGAAATTTCCTTTCCGGTCTGAAACGATTCCATTTTACTGTAACTGGAAAGTCTTTTCTGAAAAGGGGTAATATATTCAGCGCCAATACTAAGACTTGCCATGGACAGGGTATCTATTTTTTTTAGGGGTAAAAAATTCCTATCATTTCTTACAAGAGTAATAGCCTCTTTAATTAACTGATTGCGATTTGCCAAAGCCCCAGGTTTATGTAAATCCTTATAAACCCCTTCCAGAGAAAGCGGCTTGAAAGCATTTAATCCCACTTTATATTTTGCTGATAGGACCCTCTTAACACTGGCATCAATTTGTGCCATATTCAAGGTTCCATCAGACAAGTATTTTTGTATTGTTGAAATAGCTGCCGGTACGTCCTCTGGTAAAAGCAGGACATCATTTCCGGCAAGAATGGCTTCTGCTTCGGTTTGACCTTTTTCAAAATGTTTTGTAACCCCTTTCATTTCGAGCGCATCTGTAAAAATGAGTCCATCAAAACTCATTTCCTCTCTGGCAATTCCGGTAATCATTGATTTTGAAAGTGTTGAAGGTCTGTTTGGTCTGTCATCGAGCGCAGGAACGTTCAGATGACCAACCATGAAACTGGCTATACCTTGTTTAGCCAGCGCTTTAAAAGGATATAATTCTATGCTATCCAATCGAGTTCTGGTATGAGGAATGACTGGTAAATCGTAATGAGAATCTACATTAGTATCACCATGTCCGGGAAAATGCTTGGCACAAGCTAATATGCCCTCATCCTGCATTCCTTTCATATAGGCGATACATTTTTGGGTAACATTTTCCCTGTCTTCACCAAAAGATCGGGTATTAATAACCGGATTAGCCGCATTATTATTAACATCAGCTACGGGTGCAAAATTTATATGGACACCTACCCGCTTCATTTGCTGTCCTATCTCTCGGCCCATCTTATAAATCAACTCGTTATTCTGAATAGCTCCCAGCATCAACTGTCGGGGGAAAGACATGGTTTCTTTTAATCTCATACCTAAACTCCATTCTCCATCAATACCAACAAGGAGAGGGATGCTGGATATACTTTGATATTGATTAATTAAAGAAATTTGTTTTGTTGGGGTACCCTGGAAAAAGCAAAGGCCACCTACTTCATGTTTTTTAATAAGTGATTCTACCTGGGCGATATGGTCCGGGCCTTTATCAGAATGAGCCCGAATCATGATGAGCTGCGCGATTTTTTGCTGTACACTGAGTTTTTGAAAAATAGAGTCAACCCAGTTTTTTTCTGCTTGATTTTTATTATTGAAACTTTCAGGCTGTTGTGCGACTGCCTTCGGGCAATTAAAAATCAGGATAGATATGAAAAGAAATAAAGGGGTTTTTGAAAGATACAGCATTGCAGTTTTTTTATTTTTAAATTATTTAGGGTTAGTCATTCTGTTCTTAACGCTGGAATCAATACTTATTGCCTTTTGATGAAATAAAAGACCATTATTAGCATCACCGGCCTGATAATATGCGGTGCCCAGATTAAACCAGGCATCTGATAAATCTGGTTTTAACTGCGCAGCTCTCTGAAAATAAGAAATAGCTTCCAGTTTATTTCCATTGAATCCAAAAGCAATACCAGCCAATCGGTGAGCCTCATAATCTTCGGGAAGTAAAAATGCGGCTTCTTTCAGATATGCAGTTGCTTTCATTAAATCATTGTTTATTTCCCCTGCAATTCTGCCACCATCCCTGTAAGCAAGCCCCATGTTTTTTGATGCATCGGCATATCCAGGATCAATGATGAGCGCCTGTTTAAAAGCTTGTATTGCCAGTTCAAAATTATGAAGATAATAATAGGCATTCCCAAGTAAAAGCCAGGCATTTTTATAGGTAGGATGAATAGTTACGGCTTTTTGAAGATGCCCCACTGCCTCGGTTCGATACCTTATGGCTGTTAATGAATCTGTTTTTAAAGCCTGAGCCAGTAATTCTCCACCTGCCGCATTTCGAACTTTTGCTGATTCGCCTGAAAATTTCAGGTCTGTTGTAAATAAGGTAAAATTGTCTTTCCAGGCTGGGTTTCTTAACCAGGTTAGTCCTGCATATAGTATAAAAATCGTCAGGAATAAATAATTCCTGAGCGTAAATGGTTTTATTTTTGAAAACAGGAAGCCAGCAATTAAAGTATAGCCTAAAGAAGGCGCAAAAAGAAGACGTTCAGCCAAATTAGTTCCAATTGGAAAAAGGATATTGCTGACAAGAGATAAATTAATGAGGTAAATACTTATGCCGAAAGAAAGTAAATTTTTTGATTTCAGTCCTTTAATGGCATAAAAAATCATGATCAGGTAAAGAATCACAGAGAAATTGGCCCCAAAATCGTCAAATGTTATAATAGGTATATGTCTTGGATAATAATCATGAGTCAGATTAAATGGAAAAAATAGTAACCAGACGTATAAACCTAAAGTGTAGGCAATCGTTGCCGCTTTTTCTTCAAAATTAAAAGGAATATAAATGCCGTTTTCCCATTTTAAAAATGGGTTATTCATTAATTCGAGCGATCCATCTCCGAAATCTAACCCTAAAACTGCACTCCTTATATATAAGAATAATAAGGTTGCCAAAAGATAGGGAAACGTATGAATGGCTATATTTTTTAAAGATGCGGATTTACCACCAAAAAAATACATAGTAAGGGGGATTATCGCTAAAAAGGTAATAGCGCTTTCTTTTGATAGTAATCCAAGAAAAAGGCATATTGCGCCTAGAATATGCCAGCTAAATTTTTTATCTTTTAAGGATTTGAAAGCCAGGTATAAAGCCATTAAACTGCCCAGAAAAGCTAAAATTTCGTCCCTTCCCTTAATATTTGCAACAACTTCAGTGTGGATGGGATGGGCTGCAAATAAAAAAGCAGTAAATAGGGAAATGATGGCGCCCTCCGGAGTATGCTGGAATATTTGATTTAAAACAAAGAAAACAAGATAACTGCATAATGCAAATAAAAGGGCATTGACCAAATGACTAATTAATGGCGAGGATCCAAATAGCGTAATTTCCATAGCAAATGTTGCAAGGGATAAAGGACGATACCGCCCTCCTGCAACCAGCTTTGATTTACCCTCTTCTCTGAAAAAACCATGAAAGGTATCATATGTAAAGATTCCTTTTAAACCTGCAAGACCTTTTTGTGTAAATTGATTATCCGTTATGACTATGGCATCGTCCAGCGCATAATCATGGGTAAAAGTATTGGCATAAATCAGAAAGCCAAACAAGAATAACAGTTTAGGTAAAACAGGGGAGTAGGATGTCTTGTTTTTTAGGCTCATAAGGTAAGTCAAATGTTTAAAATTGAAAATATCATTTATCTTGTAGATGTGCAAATTTTTAATGAATACTTATAAAAAAAATAGAGAAAAGATTAATAATTGGAGAATAACCCTTAAAATGTGTTAACTTTTAATTTATTTCGTTTTTTATTTTTTTCATTTCCCATTTTGTCATTTTAAAACTAAGCAACTATATGATTATTAAAGACTTGATTTTAGACAGGTGGATTTATCCCCTGTTTAAAAAGGATAAAGTCACTGGTTTTATTGCGTTTATGTTTCTGGGCAGTTGCCTTTTTGCGCAATCAGGTATTCCCGAGTTAATTCCAGTTACTCAAACTTATGTCCTTCAAAATGTACAGATTGTTGTCAGGCCAGGCCAGGTTATTTCGGGTGGAACCGTCATTATTCAGGACGGACTCATACAGGCAGCCGGCAAAGACATTGCAATTCCGGCTCATGCCAGAAAAATTAAGGCTGATTCCATGTTTGTTTATGCCGGGTTTATTGAAGGCTTATCACAGACAGGAATTCCACGACCAGAATCTGCTGCCGGCGCAACCGGCCCACGAACGCCAGGTGGTCAGGGGCAGCAACGTCCCAGAGTTTCTGACCCTTGGAATCCTACTTATGAGGAATCAGGAATTACCCCTTATGTGAGGGTTCGTGATGTGTTTAAAGCTGATGATAAATCACTGGAAGAAATGAGGAAGCTGGGATTTACTGCTGCTCAGGTATATCCCATTGGGAGAATGTTACCTGGACAAGCTTCTCTTGTATCGTTAGGAATGGGTAAGCATGCAGATGAACTGTTGTTAAAGGAAAATACGGCAATACTCGCCAGTTTCACGCCTGCATCCGGAGCATTTCCAAGTACAATTATTGGTGTCATTTCCAGATTAAAGGAATTGTATAGAAATGCTGGCAGGTTGCAGGAGCAACTGAAAAGCTATGGAGCAAATCCAATGAGTGTAAATCGCCCAGTCGCAGATAAGTGTCTGGAGGCTTTTTTCCCAGTTCTGGATGGAAAAATACCCTTCATATTTCAGGCTCCTGACATGAAATCGGTTTACAGAGTGCAGGCACTTAAAAATGAGCTTAAATTTGCAGTTCATTATGCAGATGTTAAAGAAGGTTATTATGTTGCTGATTTATTAAAATCAGAGGGAAAACCAATTATCCTGTCTCTTGATTTACCGAAGGCAGCAGAAGAAAAAAAGCCTGTTGCTGATTCTTCTAAAAATGCGGCGCCTAAGGACCTTGAAATGGAAGCTTTAAAAGCGAGAACAGCAGAAGAGTTAAAACGATTGGAAAGTCAGGCTGCAAAGCTGGCTGCCTTGGGTTTACCTTTCTCTTTTTCTACAGTAGGCGTTAAGGCCACCGATGTGAAAGAAACAATTCGCAGAATGATTAAGGCTGGATTGACAGAAGATCAGGCTTTAGCCGCCTTAACAACAACACCGGCTGCTCAATTGGGTGTTTCAAATCGTTTTGGAACAGTTGAAAAGGGAAGAACAGCTAATCTTGTTGTTTCTGATAAATCGTATTTTGATGAAAAGTCTTCCGTTCGTTTTGTATTTATTGATGGTAAATTATTCGAATATGAAGGTAAGCCTGCACCAAAACCAGGTACAAACGCAGGTAATGCAGGAAAAGGACCTGAAGCGCCAAAAGTAGCCGGCAAATGGTCTTATACTATCAAGGCGCCCGGTATGAATACAGAGGGAGTATTGACGTTTAAAGGAAGTGGAAATGACCTTACAGGTGAATGGACATCATCACAGGTTCCTGGAACAAACCCGGTTTCAAATATCTCTCTGGACGGCAATAAACTAACATTTACGTCAAATATCAGCATGGGTGCCCGTCAGATTACCCTGAATTTCAATCTGACAGTTGATGGAAATTCCCTTTCAGGCACAGTGGGCGTTGGTACTTTTGGTACCTTTGACGTTTCAGGCGCTAAAATTGATGGCCAGTAATTAAACCCATAAAACGCAATCAAATGTTTAGAATACTTCATATACTTTATTTGCTTTTCCTGGTTTGCTTTGCCCATGCGCAAGTGACAAAGGGAAGCTTACTTATTAAAAACGGTACCATACTGACCGTAACTAAAGGGAACATGGAAAATGCGGACCTTCTGGTTGAAAATGGTAAAATTACAAAAATGGGAAAAGGTTTGGTGGCTCCCGCAGGTACCCAAACTATTGATGCTACCGGAAAATTTATTATGCCTGGCATTATTGATGCACATTCCCATATTGGTATCGATGTGGTCAATGAAGCATCAAGACCAAGTACCGCCGACGTTTGGGTGGGAGATGCCCTGGATCCTTTAGATCTTTCTGTTTACAGGGCACTGGCAGGTGGTGTTACCGCTTCTCATGCCATGCATGGCTCTGCCAATGCCATAGGTGGTGAATGTGAAACTATCAAACATCGTTATGGTACATTGAATCCAGAAGAAATGAGAATGGAGGGAGCACCAAGGACGATAAAATTTGCCCTGGGCGAAAATCCAATGCGTGTACATGGGGAAGGCAATCGGATTGTTCCGGCTACTCGTATGGGTGTTGAACAGATTTTCCGCAAAGGATTTGAGGATGCAAAAGCATATATGACTGCCTGGGATATGTATGAAAAGGAAAAAATTAAAAATCCGGCAGCAGTAAAGCCCGTTTACAATAAACGTCATGAGACCATGGCCGAAATTTTAAAGGGAAATATCATTATTCATTGTCATTCCTACAGGTCGGATGAAATTTTAATGCTTTTAAATGTTTGCAAGGATTATCAGATTAAGCGACTTGTTTTCCAACATACTAATGAAGGATTTAAAGTTGCCCCAGAACTAGCGGCTTATGGTGCTATGGCTTCTGTATTCGCTGATTGGTGGGCTTACAAGTTTGAGGTTTATTATTCAACCGCTTATAATGCAGCTATTTTAACTAAAAATGGAGTAGTTACTTCCATCAATTCTGATAGTGAGGAATATATCAGACATTTATATCACGAGGCGGCAAAAACGCAGCGTTATGGTAGTTTGTCAGATGAGGAAGCCCTGGCTTTGATTACCATTAATCCTGCCAAACAACTTGGCATTGACCAGAGAGTAGGGTCTTTAGAGATTGGCAAAGATGGTGATATTGCTATTTTTGATGGACATCCGTTATCCATTTATGCAGTACCACAATATACTATTGTGGATGGTATCGTTCGCTTCAACAGGTCAAAAGATGCCGCAGATCAACGTCTTCAGGCAAGTGCGACGCGCGCGGAAACCGGATTTTTTCTGCATAAGGAGCAGCACAATCACGATCGTTGCCTGGAGGGAGCGTATGAAAATACGGTTTCTTTCTTTGGTCTCGAGCGTGAATAAATCCTATTTATCATTTGCAATTAACTTATTCACATGAAAATAAATGCAGTTTTAACCTTAATATTTACCCTGGCTTTTTTCCATGCATCCGGACAGGTAAAAAAATCTACAAAAGGAACTTTCGCTTTAACCAATGCAACGATTGAGACAGTTACTAAAGGCAAGGTTTCTGGTACCTTAATTATAAGTGAGGGTAAAATAACCGCCCTGGGCTCCAGTGTTAATATCCCATCCGGGGCCAATGTAATCGATTGTAAAGGCATGTATATTTATCCTGGAATGATTGATGGAGGTACTCAATTGGGTATTGTGGAAGTCTCTTCGGTCTCTCTTACAGATGATTCGGATGAATTAGGCGAATTGACGCCTCACATGGAAGCTATTACCGCTTTTAATACCAGCGCAACTGCTGTTTCAGTAACCAGAGTGGACGGTATTACTACTACGCTGGTAGTACCGCAGGGCGGATTATTCCCCGGAACTGCTTCCTTAGTAAATCTGGTAGGCTATACACCTGAACAGATATATGCTGGTTTCAAAGGCGTAGTCCTTAACTTTCCAGGTGCCGGGCGTCGGGGATTTTGGGATAGAAGAACAGATGAGGAGTTAAAAAAGGAAGAAGAGAAAGCACTTAAACAGCTAAATGAAGTTTGGACAGAGGCACTTTATTATGTTCAGGTGACAGATGCTGCAGCAAAAGATCCTGCGATTAAAGTGGCATCTAATCCTGAAATGGCCCGGTTGGCGGAAGTAATCAGGGGTAAAATGACGCTGCTTATTGAAACCAATAAAGCTACGGATATTGAATCTGCCATAAAATGGGCTCAGGATAAGAAAATACCAAAGGTAGTTTTGACCGGTGTTGCTGAAGGATGGAGGGTTGCTGAAAAAATCGCCAAATCAGGATTTCCTGTTATTACAGGACCTATTATTGCTTTGCCTACCAGGGAATCAGATTATTATGACAAAGCGTATGCCAATCCGGGCTTAATGGCAAAGGCAGGTGTAAAAGTGGCCATAAGAACCAATGACCAGGAAAATGTCCGGAATTTACCTTTCCATGCCGGATTTGCAGCTGCTTATGGAATGAGCAAAGAAGATGCGTTGAAATCAGTTACTATTGTGCCAGCTGAAATATTTGGTGTAGCCGATAAGTTAGGATCTCTCGAAGTTGGTAAATTAGCAAATATCATGGTCACTACAGGCGATCCTTTGGAGCCTAAAACGCAAATCAAATATCTGTTTATTGACGGTTGGATTGTACCTTTAGACAGCAGACATATTCAATTATATGAGGAGTTTTTGAATCGTTCTCCAGGTCTTAAAAAATAAGAATGTCCTTCTTTGGGGAAAAGTATAAAGAATGTTGTCGCTTCACCCACGTTCCGGTTTTTATTAAATTAGGGACGTGGGTGATTTTTTTATACAGCGTTTCATCATGTGCTTTATTCAAGCCGGTGGCACCCTCTCCGGTTACTAATGACGAGCATGTTTTTTTAAATGAAAAGGAGGAGAATATTTCTTCAGAAAAGGAAATAGAGCGGGTGAATCTGATTCCTTACTGGAAGAAAAGAACAAGTAATACGCCCGTTGAAAATAAGGCCATATCAAATGCAGGGGTAAGATTTGAAATCATCAGGGAGGCTGAAAAATATATAGGTACACCCTATACATGGGCGGGTAAATCGCCCGAAACCGGATTTGATTGTTCTGGATTCACTGCTTTTATTATGAGGAAATTTAATTATTTTATTTCGCCCTCATCAAAAGAACAGGCAAAATCAGGTATCTCCATAACTTTTGAAGAGAGTAAACCAGGTGATTTGATTATATTCAGAAATGAAAAAAATGAGGTTTTCCATGTTTCCTTTATCACCAGAATTGAACCTCAGGTGTTAGAAGTTATTCATAGTGTTAATGGTGGTGTCAAAAAGGAAAATCTGTTCAATAATACCTGGTGGATGAATAAAAAAATGGAGGTTCGCTCTATTATTCCGGATTAGTAAATCAACCTAATTCGCCCATTCGGAGCGCCTTGTATCTACCTTTTCCAAATTTTGTGCCATTAAAAATTTTATGGGGTTTTTGCATTTCCTTTTCCAGTTCAGGCAAATCATTAAATTCCCGGCATGTCTGAGAACAGCATGATTTATATGTTGTAGCACATGATTCACATTGAATGAACAGAACATGACATGCAGCATTGGCACAATTTTTATGAATATCACAAGATGCGCCACATTGATGACATTTCGAAATGACATCATCAGAAATCCGTTCTCCCAGTCGTTCATCAAAAACAAAATTTTTACCAATGAACTTATTAGGTATATTTAATTCTTCACATTGCCTGGTATATTCAATTATACCCCCATCAATCATATAAACTTGTTCAAATCCTTTATGAAGATAATAAGCACTTGCTTTTTCACAACGAATTCCACCGGTACAATACATGACGATAGGCTCCGATTTTTTATCAGCCAACATTTCCTCTACTATAGGAAGTGCTTCTCTAAAAGTCTCTACATCAGGACATATTGCATTTTCATAATGCCCTACTTCACTCTCATAATGGTTCCTCATATCTACAACTATGGTATCAGGATTACTGAGTAGCGCATTAACTTCCGGAGCCGATAGATGCTTTCCTCTTTTGGTAACATCAAAAGTGGAATCATCTAAACCATCAGCAACTATCTTATTTCTTAATTTTATATTTAGTTTATAAAAAGATTTTCCGTTATCATCTACTGCTATATTCAAACGACAACCATGTAGCCATGGAATGTGGTAAAGGTAATTTTTGAAATCATCAAAGCGAGCTGTAAGAACTGAAATCTGTCCATTTATTCCTTCTGACGCAATATAAATGCGACCAAAGACACCTAAGTTATCCAGTCCGGCGTATAATTCATCTCTAAATAATGCGGGATCACTCAGTTGATGATATCTGTAAAAAGAAAGGGTGGTTCTTGGTTCATTGCTTTCTTCCAGCTTCTTTTTTAATTCAGCCCTATTAACGCGGTTATACAGTCTTTTCATAAATTTTAAGATAGATGGGTGCAATTTACCTATTTTGGTTAATCCAAAGCATGCCTTTTGTCATCTTTTCTGAATCAGATAAGGTATAAATATACAAGCCATTAGGTAAAGATGGCAGATTCGTAGTGGAAATGGCTTGATCTACCTGATGATTCATAATTTGACGTCCGTAAAGATCAAAAAGTTTTAAATTAAATATTTCACTTCCCTTTTCAATAGAAATATAGAGTTGATGATGACCAGCTAAAGGATAAATCTGAATAGAAGGATTATCAGATTCATTGATTGCGGTGACTGAAAGTGCTTTCTTTACGGCTGCAAGCGCGTCAATTCTCCCATAACCATAAACGGGATTTGGAGAAGCAGCCCCGCTAAAATTTGAACAAATTTGCGAAGTATAAAGGGGAAGTGCTGATTCCCGGATAATCTGCTCTACCTTGTCTATTTGTCCAGTCAAAGAGGGATTTGCTGAAAAAATCAGGGCAGCCACTCCCGCAACATGCGGTCCTGCCATGCTAGTACCACTTAATAAGCCATATCTTTTTCCGGGTAAAGCTGATTTTACACTAACTCCCGGTGCGGATACATCGGGTTTAATTTGCTTTTTACCCAGAATGATGGCAGGCCCGCGGGAAGAAAAAGAGGCTATACTGTCATTTGAGCGAGTTGCACCTACTGAAAAGGAACCACTGACCGTAACTGGAATTTCTTCCATTGATTCACAACTATTCCCATCGTTTCCAGCAGAAACAACTACCATAATACCAGCTTTTCGTAAAAGAGTTATTGCTTTTTCAAATAATTCAATATGCGTCGCAAGGCAACCCTCCATAGCCGGACAAGACCAGGAGTTGTTTATGATATGTGGGGCGAGCAAAGGCTTTGGGTTTTTACCATTTAAATCGCGAGGGGCTAAAAACCAGTCAAAACAAGCCAGATAGGAAAAAGGATTGCCATACCCGCGTTCCATATTTCGGGCACCTATCCATGCTGCTCCCGGAGCAACTCCTATTGAGGTCCCTGAACTATCCTTTCCCACCATGGTTCCCATTGTATGGGTTCCGTGAACATCATCATCACAAGGTGTTTTTATGGAAAATCCACAGGGATTCAAGGTGTCTTTATTCAAAGGAGAGGCTTTGTCAATGGCATCAAACCAATGGTAATCATGTTTAATAGACTCCTTTGAAAAGCCCCTGTAGGCATTAATCAGGTCGGGATGTTTCCAGTCGTAACCAGTATCCTGGCCTCCAATAACTATTCCTTTGCCTGTGTATCCTAAAGCCCAGACAGCCGGTGCTTTTATTTTGTCTATTCCCCATTCTGAAGCGCTCCTAAGAAATGGATTTTCAATTATATGTGAAGTGTTTTGAACGAAAATTTCAGGATTATCATATATGAAAGCAATCTCTTTTCGTTGCAATATTTCAAATACCTGGGATTTATTCAAGGTAACCAGTATGGCGTTAATGAGTACGTTTGATTTAAAGGAAATGCCTTTGTTTGATAACCATTTTTGAACTGAGTATTGCGAAATTCGCGTATTTTCCTCCAGCGCATTAAAAATAAAGGTACCTTTTTGTGATTTTTCCCATGCTGCACGATAAGCGGAAAGATTTAATTTTAGGTCATGAAATTGAATGATTACCTCTACCTTTTCCTTATAAAGGAATTCGTTTTTCAAACCATCACTCAGTTTAATCTGGATATTTGATAATTGAGCAAACATAAATGAACCACAGAGCAGGAACCAAAAAAGAATAAACCCCTTGATTTTAGTCATATCGTAAAATTTTAAGGCAAATTGCATCGTTTTCTACTATTTTTTATGATTAATTAACATAAATAAATTGCAGTTGTGAATAAAAAAATTGATATTTGTCATTAGAGCTTTAAAAAAATCTATTACAGACTGATTTTCAGTCACAGAGAGGCAAACACAAACATTATGAACCCATCCATTACGGTTTACAATGCCTTTACAGGTATGTCTATATCTGAGAGGCAGCAACTCCTTCTTTTCATGAAGGCACACGTTGGAGAAAACAGCGAAACCCCCTGCGAGCTGGCGTTGGATTATGCATTGAAATTGATTCCTTCTTTTGGTGGCTTTGTATTAGTGGCTTATCAGGATATTTTTCCTATTGGATGTCTGATAGTCAATAAAACCGGAATGGAAGGATTTGGTCCTGGTCATATCATATCAATTGCCTATCAACATCCTCAATTTAAACCTTTTCCTGAGATTATGGAAAAGCTCATTACCAGAGCTATTGAATTTACAGGAGGTGATGTCAGCTACTATGTCAGACCAGACAGCTTACAAAAGGAGTTTATCCGACAATTTAAAGAGGCAATGAATCAACAGCAAATGGGTAAATTAAAACCAGTAGTAGTTGCCATTGCCTAAGAAATGTAACCTCCGGAGGATCCTTCTTTTTATCAGATTAAATTAAAAAAATATACGACATTTGCAGAAAAAAAATTGACCGTTAAACCTACTTCCAATCAGTTAGATTTACAACTGTTAAAACGTGTTTTAGCAGAGGCTTCTCCATATAAGTCTTTATTACTGGGAACGACCCTAATGGCAGTTTTACTTGCTCCGCTTGCTACACTCAGACCCTGGCTCGTTCAAAAAATGGTAGATGAACACATCGTGCAATTTGATCTTGGTGGGTTATTCAGACTGGTTGTCCTTTTTTTGCTGGTATTGTTCTTACATGCTTTTCTAACTTATTTATTTACTTATTTAAGTGGTGTATTAGGTCAGGCTGTTGTCAGAGATATGCGCATAAAAATATTTAATCATATTAACAGATTTAATCTTTCCTATTTTGACAAAACACCTATTGGTACTTCCACAACCCGAACTATAAACGATGTCGAAACGATAAACACTGTTTTTTCTCAGGGAGTCATAACTATAATTGCTGATGTACTGACTCTTTTTGTGGTATTAGGTATCATGTTTATAACCAGTTGGGAACTCACTCTTATTGCATTGACAACTTCCCCTTTTCTGGTTATTGCCAGTTATATTTTCAAAGAAAAAGTTAAAGCCTCCTTTCAATCGGTAAGGACCGAAATAGCAAGAATGAATGCTTTTTTACAAGAACAAATCTCAGGTATGAGAATTGTTCAGATATTTCATGTTGAAATGGCATCTATGAGGCGATTTAAAAAGATAAACAGAGAATATACAAAGGCAAATCTTGATTCGGTCTTATATTATGCCGTTTTTTATCCTGTTGTTGAAATTATCTCTGCCGCCTCCTTAGGCTTAATGGTTTGGTGGGGTGCAAAAGGAGTCATTGGTGAAAGTGTGTCTATGGGCGCTTTAATTGCTTTTCCTATTTATTTAAACATGTTGTTTAATCCCATCAGGATTTTAGCTGATAAATTTAATACGCTCCAAATGGGATTAGTAGCTGCTGACCGGGTATTTGCTTTATTGGATAATCATTCCGACCAGGAAATTTCAGGTCCATTGATCCCACATAAACTTAAAGGAGAAGTTAGGTTCAATAAAGTTAATTTTGCATATCAAGGAGAGGATTGGGTACTCAAAAATGTAAACTTTCAGATTAAACCAGGTCAAACACTTGCTATTGTTGGGGCAACAGGCTCAGGAAAAACGAGTATAATAAGTTTAATAAACAGATTTTATATTCATCAGTCAGGTCAAATAACCATTGATGGAATAGATATTAAGGATTATCAATTACAGGCTCTTCGGCGCAGGATAGCGCTGGTCTTGCAGGATGTATTTCTTTTTTCTGGATCTGTCATTGAGAATATTACCCTTAGAGATGAAACAATTGGAAAGGAACAGGTCATATTGGCTGCTAAAATGATTGGGGCCCATGATTTTATTTCAAAATTACCTGGAGGTTATGATTACCAGGTAATGGAGAGAGGTGCGACCCTTTCTATGGGACAGCGGCAACTTATTTCTTTTGTAAGAGCACTTGTTTTTAATCCCGACATTCTGATATTAGATGAGGCTACCTCGTCTATTGATCCTGCATCAGAATCAATTATTCAAAAGGCCATAGAAACTTTAATAACCCAGAGAACGTCAATCATTATTGCTCATAGATTATCAACTATTTTGCATGCTCATCAAATTCTGGTAATGGAAAGGGGTGAAGTGATGGAATCAGGAACTCCGGACGAGTTATTAAAAAAGGAGGAAGGCCTTTTCAAAAAATTATACGATATGCAATTTATTCAGACAGAAAGTACCGCCGAAATATCTTGATTTGACCCCCTTTAAATCCATACATCGATAAAATAGGTTTATTTATATTTTTTTTTAAAATCTGTGCTATTTCTTTTATATTTTTCCTTCAAAATAAGTTCCATGACCCAAATATTATTAGACCTGCAAGAGGTCGTAAAAGATTATGATAAAAAAAGAGCTGTAAATAAGGTCAGTTTTCAACTTCCAAAAGGAGCCATATTTGGCTTATTAGGTCCAAACGGGGCTGGAAAAACATCACTCATCAGAATTATAACCTCTATAACCAGGGCGGATTCGGGAAAAGTCCTTTTCAATGGAAAACCATTGCAAGAGAAAGATAGCGAAAGAATGGGTTATATGCCAGAGGAGAGGGGGTTATATAAAAAAATGAAAATAGGTGATCATCTGCTCTATCTGGCTCAATTGAAAGGTCTCTCCCATAAAGATGCAAAAAAGGAACTTATTCATTGGATGGAAAAGTTTGATATTATGGATTGGTGGCCCAAAAAAATTGAAGAATTATCAAAAGGGATGCAGCAAAAAATTCAATTCATTGTAACGATTTTACATAAACCTGATTTGATTATTCTGGATGAACCCTTCTCTGGGCTTGATCCTATTAATGCGAATCTAATCAAAGATGAGATATTAAACCTCAACAAAAATGGTGCTACCCTTATTTTTTCAACCCATAGAATGGAGCAGGTAGAGGAAATTTGTGAAGAAATTGTATTAATAAATAATGGGGCAAATGTACTTCAGGGTAAAGTGAAAGATATTAAGAATAGTTATAAGGATAATATTTTCAATATTGATTTCAGTTCTCCAACCCAGGTTTCCTTACCGGAACAATTTGCGTTTAAACAAATAAATGATTTTAGTATTCAGGTGAAACTGGAAGAAAATCAGTCTGGTAATGAAGTATTACAACTTTTGCTTAATCAACAGCTGAATATTTCTGGATTTAATGAAATTTTGCCTTCCCTAAACGAAATTTTTATTCGTCGGGTAGGTCAATCAAATAGTTTACATTAAATATCCATTAAGTTGAATATAAATTCCCCACTTTATTCCTTTTTAGGGTCAATCCTTTTTTTTTCAGGCATGCTGTTGACCACCCTAAGTACAGCACAGTCTGGACCGGGAAGATATATCAAAGAGGTGTTACCTTGTACAGGATGTCAGGTAAATTCCTTGTATCCTGTGATTCAATGGCCCGTAAAAAAAGGCAAAAATATCGTTTATGATGTTGAATTAGATAGGGATACCCTTGATAATACACCTTCATTTATTTCTAAGAATGCCCTGCCATACAGTATATTAATCCCTTATATACCCTTGGAAAAGGGAATCTGGTTCTGGAGATACCGCGTGAACGGATCCAGTTGGTCGCCCTATTTTTCTTTTTATATTTCAAGGGATTATTCTCAATATATTCCACCCGATTTTACTATATTTTCCTCTAAAATACCTTCAGGGCATCCCAGAATATTAACTGATTTACAACATGATTTATCAACCGTTGAAGTCGAAAATAAAGACCGGGCAGCTATTTTATCAGAAGCTAATCAGGTATTGGATTTACCTGAACCAGCGGACACTATAGATTTATCAGAAGCTTCCTTATTAACTGATAATCAGAAAAACAGATTAGAAAAAGATGCTGCTTACCAGATTGGACATCAGGCATATCAACGTATTTATCTGCTCTGCCAGGCATATTTGTTAACAAAAGATGAAAGGTATTTTCATGGTGCAAAAACAGTTGGAATTATTATAACCAGTTGGGATAGAGAAGGATATTCGGGTATGGTCGATTTTTCTGATGCAAAATGCATGTTGGGAATGGCCCTGGTTTTTGATACCTTTTATGATAAATTAAGTGATATTGAAAAAAAATTATTGTTAGATGCTATTCAAATCAGAGCAACATATTTCTATCAACTGTATAAAAATGATATTGAAACAAAAATTTTGAGTGGACATTTCTGGCAGCATATCTTACATTTTCTTTTTCAAACCAGTCTGATTATACATAATCACATTGATGAATCAAATAATTGGTTGTCTTATTGTTACGAAATATTTTTTGCAAAATCACCCATTCTTTCCGGTGAATCGGGTGGGTGGATAGAAGGACTATCTTATTTTACAATGAATATGGAGACGCTGATTGATATTCCTTTATTCGTCAGAAATTATACTGGTTTTGATTTATTTAAGGTTCACCCTTTTTATAAAAACATGGCAAACTGGCTGGTATATCATGTACCACCAGGAGCTGTTGGAGATGGTTTTGCAGATAACGCAACCCATTTATATTCTCCTGGAGCAAAATATCAGGCATTTGCATTTGAAATGGCAAAACTAACTCAGGAACCCTTGTTCAGATGGTATGCCGAAAAATGTGGTGAATTTGAACCGCTTAATATTTCTGCTGAGCCTACCCTTCGATGGACCAGATTAGCGAAAACAAATGCTATACCTTTGCCGGCTGATGGCGAAAATTATATATTTCCAATAGCCAGATTATTCACAGATGGTGGCGTTGGTTCTATGCAAACAGACCCGGGTAATCCTAAGAAAAATTTAGCATTATTTATGCGTGCCAGTCCAATAGGTGCTTATGGACATATACTGGCCGAACAAAATACATTTAATATTTCATATAAAGGAGAAAGGATATTCTTTAAAACCGGTTATAAATTAGGTATGGACGACCCTCACAGGACAGGTTGGTCACAATTAACAAAAAGTGCAAATGGGGTGCTGATAAATGGAAACGGGCAGGTGATTAGTACGGAAGGTTTCGCTTCATTTAAAAGGTTATTGCAGGGTTCTAAACTTGCTTATGTTAAAAGTGATGCCTCATCAGCCTATAAAAGTACAGAGACAAAAGAAAATGCCGGAGTCAGAAAATTCATCAGACATTATTTGCTTTTACCTCCTCATACAATCCTTATTTTTGACGAGCTTGAAAGTGAGCGTCCGGCAACCTGGCAATGGTTATTACACAGTGAGAAAGATATAAAAATTAATGCGTTTAATAATCAGCTACTTTCAGCTGATTCATTTCTTATTGATTTTATCACCTCCAGTCCTATGTCTTTTTCCAAAAAAGATTCTTTTGATGTTCCGCTGATTAATTTTCGTTTTGTTGACGAAGATGGCGAGGGATTTACTTCCTTTGATACGGACCAGAAGCATATTACATTTCAATCAGATAAACCCACCAGCATTCAGCGAATATTAAGTATTTTTTCTTTCGAACATGCGGAAATCAAGGAAATTAAAAAAGGTAATACATTTAATGCTATCAGAACATTTCAGCTTGGAGATTGGGAACTGAATCTGGTTACTGATACCCAGAAAGAACCGTTGTTTGAACTATATAACAAAAAACAGGGAACTTATTTTAATATGTTTGGAAATAAGACAGATTGGTCGTCAATGCTGGATGCTAAACCGGTCATTGGTGAGAGCCTGATGATGGAGAGGGATGATTTCAATCAATTAAAACGTATGACGAATGGAGATTTCAAGAATAAATAACTTAGTTATATTTTTAATGCTGAGTTTGTTTTCCCTATCTTCTGTAAGATATACTAAACCAATTTCATATAATTTTTTATTTGCCATAGCAGATGACCAGTCATTTCCTCATACGGGTATTTATCAGATAAATACATTCAAAACGCCAGCTTTTGACAGCCTTGCCAGGGTTGGTGTACACTTTACCCGTGCATTTGCTGCCGCACCACAGTGTAGTCCTTCCCGGGCTGCCATTTTAACTGGGAAAAACATCTGGCAATTAGAGGAAGCTGGAACACATGGTAGTTATTTTCCGTCTAAATTTAAAGTTTTCACAGATGTTTTAAGAGAAAACGGCTATCATACAGGTTTTACAGGAAAGGCCTGGGATCCCGGAAATTGGGAAGAAGCAGGCAGGAAAATGAATCCGGTTGGGGAGGAATTTAATTTCAGGAAATTGAATGTCCAGGTAAATAAGGATATCAGCCATATAGATTATGTCGGAAATCTGGAAATGTTTTTAAATGAGAAGCCTGCTAATGCTCCCTTTTTCTTCTGGTTTGGTGCCCATGAACCTCATAGAACCTATACTTTCGGTTCAGGTCAAAAAATAACTAATCAGAAAGTTTTATTACCCTCATTTTTACCCCAAACGGATACCATTGAACAGGACTTTTTAGACTATGCCTTTGAAATTAATTATTTTGACCAGCAATTGGAAAAAATGATTCAATTATTGAAAGCAAAAGGTGAACTGGACCGAACCTATATTATAGTGACGGCCGATAATGGTATGGCTTTTCCAAATGCAAAAGCATCCCTTCACGATTATGGTATTCATGTCCCTTTAGTAATTGCAGGACCTGAAATTAATCATCGAGGTCGCGCCAATCACTCACTGGTGAGTCTTATTGATATTTCAGGTACCATATTAGAATTAGCCGGATTGGAAAAACTACCGGAAACCGTGGGTAGAAGCCTGGTTCCCGTTCTAAAATCGCATAAAAAATCTTTTGATTCTCCGGTTTTTGCCGGTAGAGAAAGACACACACATGCCCGGCCAGACAATCTGGGATACCCATCCAGGGCAATAAGGACTTCAAGATTCTTATATATCACAAATTTCAAACCAGATAGATGGCCTTCGGGAGATCCTGCACCTACTCCTGATTCAAGAGGAATCATCGGATTTGAAGACATAGATGATTCTCCCACTAAAAGATGGATGATGCACAATGCTGAAAATTATCCAATCCTGTTTCAGGCAGGATTTGGAAAAAAGGGGGGCGATGAATTATATGATTTAAAAAATGATCCGGGTTGTATAAAAAATCTGTCCTCCCTTACATCCTATCAAGCAACAAAAAACAGGCTTAGAAAAAAATTGGAAAACACTTTGTTAACCCAGAATGATCCGAGAATGCTGAATAACGGGGATGTATTTGATTCATATCCACGCTTTGGAAAAATGCGTCCATTTCCTGGATTTAACAGTCAGGGTAAATATAATCCTGATTTTATAAATCAACAAAAACAAAAAGAATAAATCTATATGAATAAGCTCCTGCTAATTATCAAAAGAGAATATATTTCTCGTGTTACCAGCAAAAGTTTTATACTTACCACTTTGCTGACCCCACTTGCTATTGTCATTTTTACAGCAGTGGTTACCCTTATTTTTTCTTATGAAACAGATGAGGTTCAAAATATTGCAGTAATAGATGAAGCTAAAATTCTCGATGGTAGCATCAGAGATGAAGAGAACTTATTTTTTCATTTTGAAAAAAAATCACTGGACGAGGTGCTTTCTGATATAAAAATGAGTTCTTATTCTGGTGTATTATATGTACCTGCTATAAAAGAGGTAATGGAAAAGCAATATACTGTTTTTTATTACGCCTCCAAGCAACCTGGTTTATCAATCCAGTTTAAGATCAAGGAAAGAGTAGAAGATGCACTTCGCGATTTTAAAATAATAAAATTAAATCTTGATAAGGAGCAAATTTCAGCCCTGGACACAAAAATTATTTTAGAACCGGAACCTATTTCTAAAGATGATGCAGATTCTTCACGCCTGACAAGTGCAATTGCTGCAATAATTGGTATGGCAATGGGATTTATTATGTATATGACCGTATTTATTTATGGAATGATGGTTATGCGATCTGTCATGGAGGAAAAAATGAATAGAATTGTTGAAGTTATGATTTCATCCGTTAAACCATTTCAGCTAATGTTAGGCAAAATTATAGGTGTTGGTGGTGTTGGTTTAACACAGGTGTTGGTTTGGGTCATCCTGGTTCCTGTCTTGCTATTTATCACCAGACTGATTATGGGTATTGATTTATCGGCAAGTATGTCTATGGGACAGGGGGTTGGTACTGAATTTAATCCTGATGACATGCAAGCCATGGTAGCATTGGCAATGAAGGAATTCAACCAAATTAACTGGTGGTTGATTATCCCTTTATTTATGCTATTCTTTTTAGGAGGTTATTTTTTATATTCTTCCCTTTTTGCAGCTGTAGGATCCGCTATCGGGGATGATATGGGAGAGAGCAGTTCACTGACGTTGCCTATTACAATTCCAGTCATATTAGCACTCTATATCATGATGCAAAGCGTTGAATCACCAGATTCCAGTTTAGCTCGCTGGTCTTCATTTTTTCCTTTGTTTTCTCCAATTGTAATGCCAGCAAGACTGGCATTTAATCCTCCATGGTGGGAGGTAGCGCTTTCATTGACGCTGTTAATTGGCACGGCTATGTTTTTTGTTTGGATTTCAGGTCGTATATACCGAGTAGGAATCTTGTTATATGGTAAAAAAGCAGGTATGAAAGAATTGGTAAAATGGGTATTTATGAGGTGATTTTTTTTTCAATATAAAGGGGAAGAACGATGGAGAAGGTTGTTCCTTTATTTTCTTCCCCGTATTTTACGAATATTTTTCCCTCATGGTAATCTTCAATAATCCTTTTAGCTAAAGAAAGACCTAATCCCCAGCCTCTTTTCTTTGTTGTAAATCCTGGTTGAAAAACGGTTTTATGATTGGAAGGAGGAATACCTTTTCCATTATCGGAAATATCGATATGTACCTGACTGGCATCTGCACTGATATGTGCTGAAATAACTCCTTTACCATCCAAAGCATCTAAGGCATTTCGCAATAAATTTTCTATTACCCAATCAAACAGATGGGCATTTAAGCCTACAAAAATGGGTTTATATTCAGAAACTGGAGGAAATTCAAACGATACCTTTCTGGGCGCTCTGCGTTGCATATACGTTTTACAAGCATCCAGTTGTTCAAAAATATTAACAGGCAGCAGCTGAGGCGCCGATCCGATTTTGGAAAACCGATCAGCAACCAATTCTAAGCGATTAACATCTTTTTCAAGTTCTCTGATGATATCGGTCACTTCTGCATCCTTAAATTCCCTGGATTTTAATAAATCGATCCATGCTACCAGGCCTGAAATAGGAGTGCCTAACTGATGCGCGGTTTCTTTGGCCATACCAACCCAAACCCTGTTTTGTTCCTCCCTGCGAGCCGAGCTGAATCCGATATATCCGAAAAAAATAAAAGCGGCGATCAGTCCTAATTGTATGAGTGGAAAAAACCTGAGTTGACGTAAAGTGACTGATTCTTTATAATATAGCTTGTTTCCATAGCTTTCAATTGGTTTTGTTCCCTGTCTTTTTAAACGGGAAAGCTCTTTTTCAATTATTTTTGGATTGGATGTGTTAAAATTTCTTGAATCCAGAATAACACCTGTGGGATCTACCAAAATGACCGGAATGGTCTTGTTGTTTTTTATTATGTCAAATGGTATGGTTAAATCCTGGCAAGCACTACATGCTTCATTCACGGGATTATTCAATTCAGCGTATGCTTTAGCCCAAAGGTCTGCCTTTTGCATTTCTTCTTCAGCCAGTCTTTGACTTAGATATTGGGCATAAAATTGTGAAATCAGGATAAGAATAACCCCTACGGCAGCAAGATATTTTTTCCAGTGAGATTTTCGTTTATAGATGTCCATTAAATTATCAGGGGTTTCGGGCAGTATGATTTAACTGGTAAGAAGCAGTTCTAACAATGGCATTTTCTCGCACATTACCGTAAAACAAATTAAAATCAGCTATATGGTAATTTTTGTTTGTGTATAAAAAACTCCACGGAAATTTCGGGTGACTCACCTCGAGATATGCACCTTTAATTTTTGAATTACAAATGGCGGGTAACATCTTATCAAAATTTAGTAAAACAGCGCCTTTATTCAGTTCTTTGGGTGCAATTTCCTTTGACCGATTCCAGGTAAGTGGATTAATGACTACAATTTCTTCATCTCCAGGCTTTAAAGAGGGTGAACTATCCTCCTTCCATGTTCGCCAGGTAACAAAACAACCGGTTTGCGTTGCATTTTCACAGGGTACAATTTGTTGAAAAGCATTTTGCCTGATCGGCATACCTATCAGATAGGCTGCAATTAACTTTTTCGCCAAAGGTTTTCCATCAAAAAACTCTTTGATTAATCGTTCCGCGTGATTTGTACCTTGACTGTGAGATGCGATTATAATAGGCTTATCCTGGTTATAATGCTCAAGGTAATAGAGAAAGGCCTTCCGAATGTCCTGGTATGCTAATTCAAAAGCAGCCTTTGCCTTTTCTTTTTCATTTGTAAAATAAGCACTTAAGTGGGCTTGTCTGTAAAATGGAGCATAAACATGCCCTGCTGCGTTAAATATAGAAGCTTGAAATTGCAGCGTGGAAGATTCTGTTTTAAAACGCAGTTTATCATCTGTAAGATCTCCATTCCAATAAGTGACTTTTTGTTTACTGGTGTAGGTAGTTGGATGAAGAAAAAAAACATCAGCATCCGGGATTTTATCGGGAGCGGTCATTCCTTTTGGTGTTTTATCCGTCACATCTGTTTTTTCTGGTAAAGCACCCCAGAATGATTCCTTACTATAATCAGGAACCACCACTGATGGTAAGTCAATTAAAGATCTTGAAGTGTTACAAGAGGAAAAAATAACAATAACAAACAGATATGTAATCCACCTAATCATAATACGCTTTTTAAACATAACCTTCATAACAGGTAATTTATTGGAATAAAGTAGGAGAAAATTAAATTTTCGCTAAGGATAACGATTGAATACCTGAAATTGTTACCTAAAATTTAATAGTAAATAAGCTATTATTTTTGAAAACAAACCCTTACTTTAGATTTTTTCAATTCCATCACTATTCAAATTCCTCAAAATGGATTTAACATATAAGTTGCTCTTATTTCTTTCTTTTAATAGTCTGCAAATGTTTTGTCAACCGATTTCTGAAGAAAAGATGGTCCGACAAACCATTTATGAGCTATTTGAGGGAATGTATCATGCAGATAGCGCAAGAGCGCATCGGGTTTTTCATCCAGAAATGAGATTAATGACGGTTACCCTTGATAAATCTGGTGTGCCGGCAGTCCAGTCGAGTGATATTCAAAAATTTTTGAATAATATGGGAACCCCAAGAAAAGAAGGTCCTCTGGATGAGCGAATCTGGTCTTATAAAATTCAGATTGACGGACGATTGGCATCAGTATGGACACCTTATTCTTTTTATATAGGCAGTCAATTCAGTCATTGTGGTACCAATACTTTTCAATTGGTAAAAATGCTGGATGGCTGGAAAATATTGCAAATTACAGATACCCGCCAAAAAGATAATTGTCGGATGGGTACCCCGGTTAAGCCTGAAATTCTTTCCACCTACTTAGATCAGTTGATTACCTCCTGGCATAGAGCAGCTGCCATCGCAGATGAAGATACTTTCTTTGGAATGATGACACCAGATGCTATTTATATTGGGACGGATACCACAGAACGATGGTTGAGAGATACTTTCAAAACATGGTCCGCTTTTGCATTTAATCGTGATGTTGCCTGGGATTTCACAGCGAGCCAACGAAATATATCGGTTTCAAAAGATGGAAATACGGCATGGTGGGATGAATTACTGGTAACCTGGATGGGACCTTGTCGTGCAACTGGTGTGCTAGTAGATACACCCCAGGGTTGGAAAATTAATCATTATCAGTTATCTGTGACAGTGCCAAATGATTTGATTAAACCTTTCATTGAATTGACAAAACCAAAATAATTGACATTTTTATATCTTAAAACCTTACATATTATGAATTATCTTTTAATGAGAAAAACAACTTTATTAGGATTCGTTTTTCTATCGCAAGTTATGTTTAGTAATACTTTTGCTCAGTCATCGGGTTCAAATGGTTCGATGTTGAATAAACTGTCCACTGCTGAAATTAAAAAAGGATGGAAACTATTGTTTGATGGTTCCACGCTTACCGGATGGAAAACGTATAATAGGACAGACATGGCTACCAGCTGGAGCGTAAAAGACGGCGCTATCTTCTTGGATGCCAAAAAAGGAAGAAGTGAAATAGCCAAAGGGGATCTGGTTACATTAGAGGATTATGATGATTTTGAACTTTCTCTGGAGTGGAAGATTTCTGAATGTGGTAATAGTGGTATTATGTATCGGATTGTGGAAGATCCAAAATATAAACAACCGTATTTAACAGGTCCTGAAATGCAGGTACTGGACAATAAATGTCATCCTGACGCAAAAATAATCACCCACCGTTCAGGAGATTTCTATGATGTTATGGCAAGTAAAACAGAAAATGTGAAACCTGCAGGTGAATGGAATGCTGTGCGTATTATTATGAAAGGCTACAAATTGGAACAATGGCAAAATGGGGTAAAGCAGATTAAATTAACGCTTGGCTCTGATGAAATAAATGCAATTGTAGAAAAAAGTAAATGGAAAAACCAGAAAGATTGGGGAAAGGCACTCATTGGTAAAATTGGCCTTCAGGATCATGGTGACCCGGTTTGGTTCAGAAATATTAAAATCCGAAGTTTGTAATTTTTTATTCCTTTAAATCATTAGCATATGCGCAGAAAAATAAGAATGGGCATGGTCGGCGGTGGCCGGGGTGCTTTTATAGGTGGTGTCCATAGAATGGCGGCTGCTTTAGACGGCCATATAGATTTGGTTTGTGGTGCTTTCAGCAGCGACTCAGAACGTTCGCGACTTTCCGGTCAAGATTTATACTTGCCTGAAAATAGAGTCTATGATTCTTACAGTGAAATGATTTTAACTGAAAAGGAACTCCCTGCAGATATTCGAATGGACTTTGTTTCTATCGTTACGCCCAATCACATGCACTTTGGTCCGGCAAAAATGGCACTGGAAAATGGTTTTCACGTAGTCTGTGATAAACCACTTTGTTTAACCATCAAAGAAGCTGAAGAATTAGTTGAATTGGTGCATAGTACAGGTTTGATTTTCGCTTTGACCCATAATTATACAGGTTATCCGATGGTGAAACAGGCAAAAGCAATGATTCGTAAAGGAGAATTGGGATCAATTCGCAAGATTGTGGTTGAATATCCACAGGGCTGGCTCTCCACTTTACTTGAGGCTGATGCCAGTGCCAAACAAGCTATTTGGCGTACTGATCCGAATCAATCTGGAGCAGCTGGTTCAATGGGGGATATTGGAACCCATGCCGAAAATCTTGCAGAATATGTAACTGGCTTAAAAATCAGCGAAATGTGTGCAGATTTGAGTATTTTTGTTCCAGGCAGGAAATTAGACGACGATGGAAATGTGCTTCTCCGTTTTGAAAACGGTGCCAAAGGTATTCTTCATGCCAGTCAGATAAGCAATGGGGAGGAAAACAACCTTAATATCAGGGTTTATGGTGAAAAAGGCGGATTGGCCTGGAGACAAATGGAACCAAATACCCTAACCGTTATTTATCAGGATAAACCTTCTACCATTTATCGAACAGGTTGGGCTGGTTTGGAAAGAGAGGCAGTTGCCCACACCAGAATTCCGGCAGGCCATCCGGAAGGTTATTTGGAGGCATTTGCAAATATTTACAGAAATGTTGCTTTTTGTATTCAGGCCAGGTTAACAGGAGAGGAGGTAGATCCTTTATATACTGATTTTCCTTCTATTGAAGACGGATTAAGAGGAATGAATTTTGTCGAAAAAGTAGTTGCCTCAAAAGGTCAATGGATTAAAATGTAACCTAAATTTATAAACAATGAATTATGTATGGCTTTTTATAACTATCCTTTTTATTTCCTGTAACAGGAAGGAAAATGAAACATTGCCTTTAATGAAAGTTAATTATCCGGTAACGAAAACTATAATCCATAAGGACACTTATTTTGATAGTATTGTTCCCGATCCTTATCGATGGCTTGAAGATGATCGGTCAGCAGAGACAGGAGCCTGGGTTAAAAGCCAGAATGAGGTATCCTTTGATTACCTTAATAAGATTCCATTCCGAAACGCAATCAGAGAAAGACTGGCCAAATTGTGGGACTATGAAAAGTATTCGGCTCCATTTAAGGAAGGAGATTATACTTATTTTTATAAAAATGACGGTTTGCAAAACCAATATGTTCTTTTCAGGCAACATGGGGACGGTTCACCAGAGGTTTTTCTTAATCCAAATGAATTTTCAAGTGATGGAACTACCTCTTTGGCAGGTATAGATTTTTCTTTAGATGGTACTAGGGCAGCTTATCAGATATCTGAGGGAGGTTCGGACTGGCGGAAAGTTATAATCCTTGATGCAGGTTCAAAAAAAATAATGGAGGATACCCTGACAGATGTTAAGTTTTCAGGTTTATCATGGAAGGGATCTGACGGTTTTTATTACAGTTCTTACGATAAGCCCGAAGAAGGTAGTACCTTATCTGGAAAAACGCAATTTCATAAGTTGTATTTCCATAAATTAGGAACTGATCAATCGAATGATGTCCTGGTTTTTGGCGGAGAAAAAACCCCAAGAAGATATATCGGTGGCTTTGTTACGGAAGATCAACAATTTCTGGTTATTACTGCAGCTGTTTCTACTTCTGGAAATGAATTATATATAAAGAGTCTGAAAGATCAAAAATCTCCAATTATTAATATTGTTGACAATTTTGAAAAGGAACACCAGATTGTTCATTCAGAGGGCGAATGGCTTTATATATATACTACTCTTAAGGCGCCGAATGGACGTTTGGTAAAAGTAAAGGCTACGAATCCTTCACCCGAAAATTGGATAGATGTAATTGGAGAAAGAAAGGAGCCTTTAAGTATTTCTACAGGCGGTGGATATTTCTTTGCATCTTATCTGAAAGATGCGCTTTCATTAGTTGAACAGGTAGATTTAAATGGTAAAAAAGTCCGCACTATAGCTCTTCCGGGAAAAGGCACCGCGTCAGGATTTTCGGGTAAATGGAAGGACCCTGTTTTGTATTTCACCTTCACCTCTTATACCCAGCCTTCTACTATTTATGCTCTTGATGTAAAAAGTGGTAATTCTTCTATTTACAAAGAAAGTAAGGTTGATTTTAATCCAGCCGATTTTGAATCAAAGCAGGTATTTTATAATTCTAAAGATGGAACTAAAATTCCTTTAATGATTACCTTCAAAAAGGGATTAATTTTAAATGGTAAAAATCCAACTTTGTTATATGGATATGGCGGATTCAATATAAGTCTGACGCCAGCATTCAGTACCTCAAACATAGTTTGGATGGAAAATGGAGGGATTTATGCTGTAGCAAACCTGAGGGGAGGTGGTGAATATGGTGAAGATTGGCATTTACAGGGTACCAAGCTCAAAAAACAAAATGTTTTTGATGATTTTATTGCAGCTGCTACATATTTGATAAATGAAAAATATACAGCAAAGGAATTTTTAGCCATTAGCGGGGGGTCAAATGGTGGATTGCTGGTAGGGGCTGTTATGACTCAACGTCCGGATTTATTCAAGGTGGCATTACCTGCGGTTGGTGTTTTAGATATGTTAAGATATCATCAGTTCACAGCTGGTGCCGGATGGGCTTTCGATTATGGAACTGCCGAGGATAGCCCTGAAATGTTCAGGTATTTGAAAGGATATTCACCTTATCATAATTTGAAAGAGGGGGTATCTTATCCTGCCACTTTAGTTACGACAGCTGATCACGATGATCGGGTGGTGCCAGCGCATTCTTTCAAATTTGCGGCCAGATTACAGAAAGCACATTCAGGTGAATCGCCCGTTATAATACGAATTGAAACCAATGCTGGACATGGCGCTGGAAAACCAACGGCTAAAATCATCGATGAACAAGCTGATAAATGGGCTTTCACATTTTATAATATGAATGTACCTGTAAAATATTTGAAAAAATAAGTTAAGGTGGGTTAGAAAGGCTGGAAATAATTAATTGACCAGCCTTTCTAATTCGATGGTAAAATTTTACAAATTTATTACTGCATCAGACTCCAGTCCTGTCAATTCCATAATTAAGGTTGCAGCCATTCCGTTCTTTTTCATTTTGGTTGCAATATCCATTTTTGTCTTTTCTATACCTTGCTCCATTCCCTTTTCTATTCCTTGTTCCATTCCCTTTTCTATACCTTGCTCCATTCCCTTTTCTATACCTTGCTCCATTCCGTTTTCTATGCCTTTTTGGATTTTTAAACGCTCGTCCGTTTCTCTCATTCCAGAATAATCGTATGCAAGTAATTCTTCTTTAGTCCATGTCTGAATATTTGCCGATTCAAAGGCAGTTTTTAATCCTGAATCGTCCATATTGTCGGGAATAATATTTAAATGTTCAGCTTCCTTAATAAAGTAAATCCACTTTTCCAAAACAGTATTTAAATCTTTCAATTCCTTTTTAAATTTTGGTAACTCTATGAAATTGAATTCCATATCCATAAGGATCCTTTCGCCTGTCTCCACATTCATTATCTGATGACGATTTATAAAATTCTCATTTTCTGACAGGTTAAATTGAAGAATTCCTATAAAAATGACAGGCCTTAGCTTATCATAGAACACACCACGATCAATTTGAGAGACATATCCAAGGGACGTATAATATAGTACTCGTTTGCTGAATCCATGTATATCTGCCACTTGCATTTCAACCAAAAAAGATCTCCCTTTTTCGTCAGTGGCTTTAACGTCAAGAATGGTTGATTTTCCATCCCTGAATTTAGGTAGTTGGTAGGTGTTTGGAAAATATAAATCTGTTATTTTCTTTTCTCCCTCCAGACTTAATACAGCATTTAAAAAGGAAATGAGTACCTCTTTTTTATTCTCGTCACCAAAAATTTTTCTAAAAGCAATATCATCCGTAACATTGGCAAATTTCATGATTCTTTTTTTTCAAAGATATACATTAAATGTTTCCCTTGTCAGATATCTTAACAAAGTAGATATGTTGTTGATTTTTCAGGAAATTCAAAAAAAGATATTTTGTACATAAATAAATCGTGTTTTTTTATAAAATATGAATTATTGTTTTTCGGATTTCATTCAATAAGTCAAATTAAGCCAATTCGCCACGGTTTATACCGTAAATTAATCACGGATGTTTTAAGCCGCATCCAATTTAAATTTTTTCGAGGAATAAGTATCCCAAAACGAAAAAGGTCAATCACATGAAATGAGGTATATTTTTCGTAAATAAAATGCCAGGTTTTTTGCATATCTTCAGACCAATATATGTCAGAAAGTACAATTATTCCATCCCTAGATATAAACGGTGAACATATATTCAGATAATGAAGTAAGGCTTCACCTCGGTGATTTCCATCGATAAAAAGTAAATCTATGGGTGGACAATTCGGTAAAAAAGAAGGTAATATCTCGTCAAAATTACCAATATATTGATGGATTCTGTCTTTTAAGTTCAATTGGTTAAATGTTTCAGTGGCAATAGCTGCGGTAGCCGGGCAACCTTCAATGGTGTATATAATAACTTTCTTGTTTAATGACGCCATATATGAAGCAGAAAGTCCAAAATGAGTTCCTAATTCCAATATGGTCTTAGTATTTGATTGATTTGCAAGTAACGCCAGCCAATTACCCTCTCCAGATGAAACAGGACTATTTGAAGCCATTTTATTAATGTATAAATAACTGCTTTTCTGAAAAACAGATCCAGCACCAAATTCAGTCTTCTGAAGCTGTCTTTTGTCCTTTAATAATATATTTCTTCTTTTTTCAATATCAATTTGTTTTTTGAATTTTCCATGAAATAGGGGTAAAAGATATTTAGATAATAACGGAGAGTGCAAATCATAAATAGTCAGGGCACGTTTATAAAATCTTAAAAAATAAGTTATTTTTTTTAATATTTTCATGCAGATAATCTACCTAATAAGTGCAACTGTTCCAGTTTTTGTTTCGATAAATGTTTTTCCATTTCTGCGATAACCTTCAATGGTGGCCATCCATATAAATATGCCTGGATCTAAATCTTTACCTTGATATTGACCATTCCAACCTTCTTGTAAATGGGTTGTTTTAAAAACTATATTTCCCCATCGGTCTGCAATTTTTAATTCAAAAGAAAGTATATCATCGCCGTAAAGAAAAAACAAATCATTTATACCATCCTTATTTGGGCTGAATGCGGTGGGTGCATATATTTTCGTGGGGCATTTTCGGGTAAGTAATATCGTATCGTTTCCAAAACATCCCCACTCATCCCAAACTTTTACAGCATAGGAATCTTCTTCGCGTACTTGAAAATAAGGCAAAGTACTATTATCTTGCCACTGGTATTTTGAAAAAAATCCTGCCTGAAGTTTTAGATTAAATGTTGGTTCATCGGGACAAATCAATGCATCAGCTCCCAGGTTGGGTTTTGGATTTGCTTTCACTATGACGTTGGTAATCGCTGGCAGCGTCGGACAACCATCTAAGATGCCAATAACAGCGTAGTTACCCGAATAAGTAGTATTAGTTTTTAAAATAGTTGGATTTTTCTCGGTACTGAAGAAATTATTTGGACCACTCCATTGATATTTTTCTGATTTTTTATCATCAACGGTTAGTAAAAGATTATCATTTTCACAAATTAACAACGAATTAGGAACGGTTAAACTCCCCGGTATGGAAATATTAACAGCACCTCTGATGGTGTCAATTTTTTTTAGGCATTGATCATTAATTGCCAGTTTAACTGGTTGAGGACCGATAGTATTAAACACTCGTTTTAACACATTCAATCGGGTACTATCTGCGTTTCCAAAATCCCAAAAAAGGGAAAATCTAGGTGGAGGAAGCCCAACATCAAATAAAATAGAGTCATTCAGGCAACCTCCTTCTGGTAAAGGACTTGCATTTATAGGTTTGAAACTGGCGCCTCCATTATATGCATAAGACTCTGCATTTCCATAGCCGTATGCAGTAACTGACATTCCGCATCCATTTGAAATCAGGGTATGGGAACCTGCATTTACTTTAATTCTGGCAAAAGAATATTTTGAATTTCCGGAAACAGTTCCTATTACCCCCGGTATATTACCTAGTGGGGTGCCGTCGAGTGAAACTTTGGCAATATCTGAGGTTAGTGCCACAACATTCAAATAATTCTCGGTAATCTGTTGAAAATTTGAATTGTACAGGGTGACGGTATCCCTGATTTGTTCAATGCTATTCAATAATACCATAGAAGGATCACCTAATCGGGAAGGATTTCCGCCGCATTGACCTCCAACATTGAACTGAGCAACTGCAATAGGTTTGTTTGAAGAGATATAGGTTGATTCGCCTTTCTGATACTCTACAAATTGCCCCTGATTTATTTTGAATGTGTCGGTTTTCATGCCCTGAACTAATACTGTTGTCTGGTCCTCAGATGCAAATATTCTGAAGACATCAAATGTAACCTGGGCACTTAAAACAGAAATAAATTCTTTTCCCCAGGTAGAAATGGGATACATTTGTTCCAGCAGGTTATCCCGTGCTGAACAGGAAGCATCGGGCATTGGCGTCCAGGAATTTCCAGCAAATAAAGCAAAGGGTTTATTTCCTTTAATCCTGGTTCCGGTAATCTCATTATTTCCCAGTTGGGTTTGAATCTGGTAAGTTTGTCCGGGACCAAGGATGATATTTATTTTATCTCCCTTTTTACGACCGCCTTTTGTTGCGTCGCTAAGCGTAATTTCAATTTCCGTATCTTCTTTAACACCGACAATTACACATTCTGCAGGATAGATGACATTGCCACTTTGAAAAGACCTGTAGGAAATGGCATAATAATCTTCTCCAAGGGCATTATCAGGAAGTACTACTGAAGCCTCTGAACGTTGGTTATAATACTGGTGCATGTAAACACTAATATTTTTTTCACTGGTTATAACTATTCCATTGGAAGAAATCAATTCAGATCCTAATGTTTCAGCTGTTTTAGGTAACGTGACAATCGTAACCTGATTTGCAGCAACTGAAAAAGATTGCTTCCAGCCCAATAATGGCATCTCAACAATTCCAGTTGTATTATACAATGACGTTATCATAACAACCATATTGTTTCTACCAACGTCAATATGTTCCAGGAATGCAAGGTGAAACCTGGTTCCTTCATTAGACTGGGTGAATAAACAAATGGGCAGAAAAGCTAAAAATAGTAGCGTGTAAGTTCTAAGCAAGCACAATGTTTAAATCATTAGATTCTTGAAAGTGAGGAAAGTTTAAATTAAAATTAGCAATTTTTTAGCGCTCTTTTATCATACTTTTAAAAAAACACGCGTTATTTCTTCTAAACTATTATCTTGTTCTACTTTTTAAAATAAAATAAGTAAAATATGCTACATCGTTTTTTTCTCATTCTGCTAGGTCTTGGTTTTACCTTTCTTACAGCACAAAATCAGGCACCTAAAAATTGGTTTAATCTTGACCCTAAACAAGATGGCTTTCCAGGTATTAGTACCGAATCCCTATATAATAGATTACGAAACATGGCAGGAAAAAAGAGCGAAACAGTAGTGGTCGCCGTTATTGATTCTGGTGTTGATTATGAACATGAAGATTTAAAATCAGTCATGTGGGTAAACGCTGGTGAAATTGCCGGAGATGGTATTGATAATGACAAAAACGGATATATTGATGATATACATGGCTGGAATTTTATTGGAAACGCAAAAGGAGAAAATGTCTATCATGATAATCTTGAAATTACCCGTCTTTATGCTTCTTATAAAAAAGAGTTTGAGAAGGCAGATCCAACTTCTCTATCATCAAAAGACAAAAAAAGATATGCAGAGTTTAAGGAAATGGAGGAAAAAGTTTTAGGAGAGAGAAAATCTTTGGGCGAAACCTGGCCTACATATAAAGCACTAAAAGAATCTGTTACTAAAGTAATCAAACAACTGGGAAAGGAAAAGGGAATCACTCTGGATGATCTCGACAAGGTACAACCCGGACCAGACCAGATGTTAGCCAGGTTGATACAAATTTTGAAAACACAAATGGGTCAGGGTGCTTCTTTCGAAGGATTTATTGATCAATTAAATGAAGCATATAATTATTTTGACGGCAGATTTAATTATAACTATAATCCTGATTTTGATCCCAGAATATTAGTTGGGGATAATTATTCAGATGTAACAGAAAAATATTATGGAAATAACGATGTCAGGGGACCTGATGCCAATCATGGAACCCATGTCGCGGGTATAATCGGTGCTGTAAGGGGAAATGGAATAGGGATGGACGGAATTGCTGATAATGTTCGTATCATGTCTGTAAGAACAGTTCCCGATGGGGATGAAAGAGATAAGGATGTTGCGAATGCCATAAGATATGCAGTAGATAATGGCGCAAAAGTCATTAATATGAGTTTTGGCAAAGGGTATTCACCTTATAAAAAGGCTGTAGATGAAGCTATCCGATATGCAGCTAAAAAAGATGTGTTATTGGTTCATGCGGCGGGAAATGATGGAAGTGAGAATGACGGAAAGAATAATTTCCCCAATGACGAATTTTCCAAAAGAGGTCTTTTTGGACCTAAATTTGCTCCAAATTGGATTGAAGTGGGGGCTTTAAATTGGGAAGGTGAAGAAAAATTAGCTGCAGATTTTTCTAATTACAGCGGAAACAGAGTTGATTTATTTTCTCCTGGCGTAGATATTTATTCAACCGTGGTTGGTTCCAACTATGATAGTTATCCGGGAACCAGTATGGCTTCACCAATGGTGGCCGGTGCTGCTGCCCTTTTATTTTCTTATTTTCCAGATCTGACTGCTGTTCAAATCAAAAATATATTGATGGAATCAACTATAAAGCAAAGTCAGATGGTTGTAAAACCAGGAACGGATGATGAAAAAGTGCCTTTCGCTTCTCTTTCAGTAACTGGCGGCATCTTAAATGTCGAAAAATCTTTTGAAAAAGCTTTAGTAACACCCGGAAAAAAAACGACTTCAAAAAGATACCTTTCTATTAAGGATTTACCCTCAAAAACAGTAGTAGTTCCTTAATCTTAAGTTCTGTTAATAAAAAACATATTTTGCAATGGTTGTCTTATTAAAAGATGGCCATTGCTATGTAAAATTATTACAGCATTATATGATTTAACCACTTTTGTCCATGGAGAATTTCCAATCTTTCATAATGCATAGGTTTGACACATTTATCGTTTTGCAGTAAGTCTTAATATTCTATTCCCTTTGCTTGAAGAAGTGAAAATGCCTTTTCCCAATCTGGAATTTGATCTGTTTCCATGCCAAAGGTTTTACCTGTGGCAATGGTGTGAAATAACTTCATAGCTTTAAGATGCGTACCATTTCTAATGAAAGCTGACATCATATCTTTATCTTCCCATGCGGTTATGGTACATTGATAACCATTTATTCGTTTTACGGCAGCATATACATTGCCTTTTGCTGTCCGGGCTTCGCGAAAAGCAGGAATTGCCAATGTCCAGAATCTTACATACCCTAATATTCCCTTAGGTTTTAAACCTGTAACTGAAATATACATCTTATTTTTATCGGAAATATACATTAATTTGATATCACTTCTAATTTCCCCTTTCCGATTTTATCACCTGACTTCCATTGGTAAAAATATATGCCAGGACTTAAGGTCAACAAGGGGAGTGGTATATTTTTGTTATGATCACCTTTTGCAATCAACTGATCTGCTACCTTGGTTCCCATTAAGGTAAAGAGGCTGAGGAAGATATCATCACTGAACTCCCCTTTCACCTGAATATTAAATACACCATTTCCGGGATTGGGGAAAAATTGAATTTCATTTGGTACTAATTCTCCATTGATTAAAGGTTTACCATCCAAAGCAGCCGGGCAGTTACCCTGGTGTATGCGAATGTTTCTAAACATGGCATCACCAGGTGGATTAAATTTATCTTCATCGCAAATAAAAATAAACTTCGAAAATGTTCCTGTAAAAAATTTACCAACAGGTATAGATACTTTTTGCCAGGTTGAAAGAGCATTAAAAGATCTGTAATTTTGTATTCCCCAACGTTGGTAACCCCCTACTTGAAAACTTAGGTTAGCGCTTATTTCTTCATCATTATCAAATCCAATACCTATAATTTCAGGTGCAAGATTGCTTCTGAATTCAAAGTCAACGATAGTATTTGGTGTGATTATAAAATTCGAGCTGATTTTCTTCCAGGCATTTGCTTTTAAGTGAACTCCCTTGCTATTTTCAATGACCTCAGCGGAACCTAAATCCTGTGTTCCGGCAAAGGATTGGACTTTATTTTTTATAAGGTCAAAAAACAAGCAGGTTGAATCAGGTGTACCTGTGCCACTTCCCGAGCCTGTTCCCCCGCCATTTCCTGAACCTGAGCCACTCCCTGTTCCCCCGCCAGATCCCGAGCCTGTTCCCCCGCCTGTTCCATTTCCACCTGATCTTATTGTTGGAATACAAAAATTCAGGGTAGTATTATTTGTAAATGTTTCGGATTTGCCAAGGATAGAATCTTTACTATTTAAAACGACAAATCCTCCATTACCATAGCTGCAACATAGTCCATCGCCGCCACTATCTGAAATCTGTAGTTTATAACAACCTGGCATAAGGCAAAGTTGAGCATTAATCTTTTGGCCGTTTTTTTTGTTTTGATATGGACCGCCAGAAAGTCTGGTAACATTTACGCTGTCTCTAAGTTGCCAGGAGGTCTCTGTGCCAAATAAATCAAGTGTCAATTCTAATTTGACAGTTTGACAGGTATCAGCTGATCCTGTCCCGCTTCCTGTACCTGCCCCGCTTCCTGTGCCTGATCCTGTCCCGCTTCCTGTACCTGCCCCGCTTCCTGATCCTGTCCCGCTTCCTGTACCTGCCCCGCTTCCTGTGCCTGATCCTGTCCCAGTTCCTGATCCTGTCCCGCTTCCGGATGCACTATTACCCGAACCGGAATTATCGATAGGTGGACAAGTTTGAAGGCATGTAGCTGAGGCGATTCGATTTCTGATTACATTGCCAGGTTGTTGACCAAATCCATTGCTAAATTTAGTGCCAACAGAGGTATTATGGCAGTATGACATGATGGTTCCACCATTAGGAGGAAGAGGAGGGAGCGCACACCCACCTTCAGTAACACCTGCACAACCATCAAGTGCGGTACTATTTCCATTCCAAACACAAGCATGTGTATGTTGTGAACCTAAAATATGTCCTAATTCATGTGCCATAACCATTACATTCCATGAAAATGCGGGTACATTCTGATATGATTTCAAAGCACTGCCAAAACTTAATTTATAACGTGTTGATGATGAGCAAACGCCATTTAACCAGGCGATACCTCCTCGACCTTTGTAAGATACCAATTGTCCGATGTCTCCTTTTATGGTTTGTCTTTGTGCCCCAAATTGGGTAAGCATATTATAGTCGCTTCCTGAATAGGGACTGGGAACATCCCACAGAAATAAGCCACTTAACCTAATATTAATATTTTCATTTGCATATAAGGTGGCCACCTGATTAAACCATCCAGTCATAAATGCAGTGGTATTGGCAGTCCCTGCCTTGTCCGAAAATATGTCGTGGTCAACTTCCAGGTAAACCTGGACACATTTGGGGTCAGACCTCAAAGTACTGTTTGACCCTAATTCCGATGAGCTATATGCCCTCCCATCGTCTTCGGTTAGGCAATTTAACTTTTGTTTTACTGGAAATGCATCTGCCGGATATAGGATATGAGGAAGTTGCTGACTACCCTCGGTTTCTTCCATTGGCCCAAATACTTGAACTCCATCTTCTTTGGTGAAAATGGAACCTTGAATACCTGATTCGCTTACCGTAACTGCAGCAAAAGATCCCGGCGCATTCAGCACGACGCCCCGATAATGTTTTATGTTTATTACTTCTTCATGCGTAACACCTGAGGCATGAATTAATTGAAAATCAGAACTCAACAAATCAATGGCAACTAATTCAATGACCATATTTTCCTTGAGGCCAGGAATGGTTAAAATCATTTGTTTTGGCTCATCGTCTAATAAACGCCTGATTCGGTTTGGGGTAGTTGAAAAAAATATTTTCTCACTAAAAGCTTTATCTGCCTCTGAAAACTGCCTCAGTGAACCATTTTCCAAACTAAATGGAGCATATGACGGAAAAGATTTACCTTCTTGGTGTGCTAAATTTACTAATTTTTCAGGATGGATATCCTGACTTTTAGAAATGCATGCCCAGCATAAAATGATTAAAATAACGAATATTCTCATATCTCCAAAACGATTGGTTGAAGTGCATGCAGCGATACACTTTGGGTGATTTGGAGAGGTTATACTATTAAATGCGGAGTAAATATAAACACATATTTTTTAATACGATAAAATTTTCATTGTTTTTAATAATTCATATCTAAGTGACATTTAATTAATTAGTTTGATTATATGCTTCCTTTTCCCAAAAAATGCATTGTTCTTTAGTTAAAAATAAATAAGGCTTCAACCAAATTGAAACCCTGTTTATACATTTTCTTCAAATAGTATTTGAATGATTTATCCCATTTCTGAAACCACTTCGGTGACTTCCGGAACCATACGTTTTAACATACCTTCTATACCTGATTTTAGCGTTACAGTACTACTCGGACATCCACTACAGCTGCCTTGAAGCGTAACAGTAACGATTCCTTCGGAAAAACTTTTGAATTCAATATTTCCTCCATCCATTTCAACAGCAGGTTTTACATAGGTGTCAATTAATTCTTTTATTTTTTTTACTGTTTCACTTTGTTCTCCGGTATGAATTTCATGTTTATTATTTTCAGCTTCAAAAGCAATCATGGCCTCAGCATATCCGTCGCGAATAACCTCTGAACCGGCAGCAACGTATGCTTTAATAAATTCTTTTAAAGGGAGTAGGATAGTTTCCCAGGCATAATTGAATTCTTTTGAGATGGTAACAAAATTATTACAGATATATACGCCCTTAACATAAGGAAAATTAAATAATTCTGCTGCCAGCTGAGACCATTCTTTTGCTGCATATTCGTCTTTAAAATCGGCAGTCCCTTTATAAAGCATCCTGTTTGTTACAAATTTCAGTGTTTCCGGATTCGGAGTTTGCTCTGTGTAAATCAAAACCGGACTCTGTGGTGTTATGTTTTCCATGTTCAAAAATGGTTTGTTTTAGTTGAAAACAAGATCTTACAAAAATTGTTTTAAGTTGCCTTTAGCCATATAATTCTGTTCGAATATTAGCTGAAGACAAACCAAGATTAAGCAGGTTTTTTTGCGCTTCATCTATCATTTTTTGCCATCCGCAAATATAAAAAACAGATTTAGTTAAATCAATTCTTTGACTGTGCAGATAAACCTGGTGTACATAGCCTTTGTAAAAGCAGACCTGCTGGTAATCATTCGCAGGTAAAGTTTCCACGCTGGAAAGTGCTATATGTACCTCAAAATCGGGTAATAACCGAATTAATACTTGCCATTCATCCCAGAATAATACTTTTTCCATTGTTCTTGTACCAAATATAAGTCGAATAGCAGGGGCCTTTTCCGGGTGTTTACCTAATTCCCAAAGCATACTTCTAAAAGGAGCTACGCCTGTTCCGGTGCAGACAAAATAAATAAATTCAGGCATTGAATCAGGTAAAATGAAATGGCCTTCCGGTCCTTTGAATGTAAGTTTATCTCCAATTCTTAGTTGATTGAAAAGATAATGAGTTCCTAAACCACCCTCATTTTTAACGATGCATAATTCGATGTTATTGGTGCCATCAGGACTATTGGAAATGGAATAACTTTTCCATCTGTGAAGCCTTTTTTCATGTATCGGTAAATCAAAGGTAATAAACTGTCCTGGCGTGAATGAAAATTGATCCACATCTAATACCATCATTGTGAAAAGTCTTGTTTGTGGCGCGATTTCCCGGGAAGCTACTAATTTGCATTCATACCACTTTGTAGGCATTGTCGTTTTTTTTATTCGCTAAAAATTAATTCCTCATAAGTAAACAGGGTTTCAAATCCTCTGTGTGTGAAATAAGATGAAACTTCATTGCTGGACATTTCAGTTATTATCATAAAAAAATCACCTCCCCAGGCGCCTAATGATTTTATTACGCCCGGAAAATCAGAAAAGTATTCTTTTTGAACAGGAATCAGGTTTAAATGATTTCCTGTTATGGTTTCGTGAGTTTTGATCAACTCGCAGAAATCGGTAAAGTTATCACTGCTTACAATTTTATCAGTCAGTTCTGAAATGTCAGAAAGATAAAGTGCACTGGTTGATCTGGACTTGTAAGCTTTTATGCCTTCCCTGCTATTTTTCTTTTTACCAGAGTATAAAAAATAAATGTGGTTTAAAAAAGTTGGATTAAAATGTACTGGATTTACGATAGGTTCATATAGATTTTCCATAATCCGATGGTATAAAATGGGACCTTTTGCTTCTGCAGCGGCAATATCATAACCTGATCCACCGAACGATTTTTCCAATAAATAGTAGGGATTTAGATTTGTCCATTTAGAAATTAAGGAAATAAGCGTGGAACTTGTTCCGAGTCCCCAATCTCTTTCAAAATCGAGATGTGTTTTAATGACACCTCTGAAAAATGAAGGAGGAATACCTTTTTCAACCTGCATAACCTTGAATAAGGTGGTTAATTTTTCTGTTTCAGGTAATCCTTCCCCTTTTATAACCTTTAATGTATCTGTTTCCCATTCGGCAGAAAACCAGCAATCGCCTCTTCTTGAATAACTTTCCCATTTAAGAACAGATTTTTCCTCAATAGGTATAAAATGAAGGTATTGGCCGAATTTTGTAGGAAGAGCCAGCGCTTTGGCACCATCAAGCACGGCATACTCACCGGTGACCAGCAATTTACCATGAGAAAAAAGGGATAATGGGCTCATTTATTGGATCGAATTGAATCTATAAATTCCCGCACAGAAGAAAAGGAGACAGGTATATTGGTAAAATGGGTTAAGGCCATTTTTTTTTCATTTTCATCAGCCTCCAAATGTGCCAGTATATTCATCAAATGCATACGCATATGACCATCTTGAATGCCTGAGGTAATCAGCGATTTTATAGCTGCGAAATTTTGCGCCAGACCAACGGCTGCAATGATTTGCATGAGTAATCTGGCATCAGGTTCACCAAGAATAGCCAGTGATTTTTTTGCCAGCGGATGCAGGTGAGTTAATCCTCCAATGGTTCCAATTGCCAGGGGAATGGTTAGGGAAAACGTAAAAATATCATTTTCAATATGGCAATGACTCAATGATTTATAGACACCATCTCTTGAAGCATAAGCATGACCTGCGGCCTCAACAGCACGGAAATCGTTGCCGGTGGCAATCACAACCGCATCGATACCGTTGAAAATACCCTTATTATGAGTGGTTGCCCGATAAATATCTATTTCCGCAATGCGCACTGCTTGTCGGAATTTTTTTGCAAAGTCGCTGGCTTTCATTTCCTTATATACGCCTTGAAGCTGACTTACAGGACAACTTACCGAGGCTGTCACCAGGCATTCGGGCGTATAATTTGATAAAATCGCCATAATGACATCTATATCCTGATTCACAGGCGAGAGGGAATCAGAGCTATCAAAAAAGGATCTGAGGGATTTGGAAAAGGATTCCAAATGGGTATTAATAAAATTGGCCCCCATTGAATTGACTGTCTCAAATTTTATTCTGATTTGATAAAGTCCCTTTTCCAAATGATTAAAATCGAGGAGTTCAATGGCGGTAACACCACCACCTCTTTTAATCATATTAGCACCCAAATGCTTACTTTCGGTAAGTAATTTATTTTTTATTGCAGGAAATAACTGATGAAGTAATGCGCTGTCACCTTGCCATATAAAGTGAATCTGGCCTATTTTGACAGTTGATAAAACCCTTGTTTTAAATCCGCCCCGGGAAAGCCAGAATTTTGCAGCACTGGATGCAGCTGCAACAACCGAGCTTTCTTCTATCACCATAGGCACGGCATAAGGTATGCCATTAATAAGGAAATTGGGTGCTATTCCATAAGGCAAAATAAAATTACTGATGGTATTTTCACTAAAGCCATCAATTGTTTCTTGAACAGACTCATTTTCGAGCCAGAAGGATGAGAAATCAGATGTACTATTTTCAGAAGTTTCGCTTCCAAAACGGGCATTTAACCAATCTATTTTTTCTTGTTTAGACCATTTTGAAAACCCAGATATTAATTTTTCATTCATATCACTGTAGCATTAAGAAGATGGTAAAGTTAAAAAATGATCTGCAACTGACAGCCCTTCTATCTGATGTCTGACAAAGGCCTGTAAAGTAGTATAATCTTCTCTGGCATGTTTTAAAAACAAGGAAGCCTGACCATAAACTGCAGGGATTTTAGATTTTTTTATTAAATGAAAACCGTGTAAAAAGTCCTGGATTCCTCCTGAAATAATTAAAAGATTACATTTTAATTCATCCTTATGATCCACATATATTTTATTACAAAATTCGACCATCTGATTGGCGTCATGGCCAATCCTTGTCAATGGATCCAAGGCCGCAGCACGGTCAGGGTGCGCACGGAAAAGTTCTAATTTCGAAAAATTGGTTCCACCACCTGCAGCAAATTCCACCGCGGTAAGTGGCAATGTCAATAAACTTTTCAGGCTTTGTGGCCCCATGCCCTGCCCAACCTCTTTAACTATGACTGAAATATCTGGAAATTTTTGAATAAGTTCCCGGATTATAAAAACAGGAGGATAATTGAATCTGTCTCCTTCAGGCTGAAGCCATTCCTGTAAGGGATTGATATGAATAATGAGCCCATCAGCCATTAATTTCTCTATCATATCCGGAATTCTGTATAATTCTTTTTGCAACCAAAGCTTTTCAATTTGGGCAATGCCTAAATTAGCATAAAAAGGTACGTCATTCCCTAAAACGGATCTTACGGAATAATCTGCCAGTGTATCATTGCTGTAAAGGAGGGGACGACAGGAACCCAGGCCCATTCCGAGACCAAATTCAGCACAAGCCTGTGCCAGATTTCTATTGATACGACCGGCTAGGGCTGTTCCCCCTGTCATACTGGAAACCCAGAGAGGTGCTCTCATTATTTTTGAACCAAAGGATATAGCGGATATTTTACTTTCGGTAGGATGGGCAAACATAAGAGGTTCATAAAAAAATTCATTTCGCATATCCAGGGAAGAAACCTGGGAACGAAAGGCAAGTTCTATATGATCCTGCTTTCTGCTTGAGGCGGTTGGATCATTATCAGGATTAAAAGGCGTATTATTAGACATTACCTATTATTTTAGGGTGCAAATTTAACTTAAACTTCAGGTAGAACAAATGGCATAACAAAGCTTAAAGTAAAAAGTTGGTGATGGCATGAAAAATACTTGTCAAAAATTTTATTGTTTTTCAATGAGTTATGTTTTTTAATTTAAAAAAAATACAATAAAAGTTTGTTTGGAATAAAAAGAAATTTACTTTTGCACTCGCTTTTAAAGCATAATTTATTAATTCCTTCATTTTAAACAAAATCAAATAGTGGATACGCTCAGTTACAAGACGGTACACGCCAATAAACAGACTGTTCAGCACAAGTGGTACGTTATTGATGCAGAAGGAGAGATAGTTGGTCGCCTTTGTACAAAGATTGCTACTATCCTTCGGGGTAAAAATAAACCATCCTACACGCCACATGCAGATGCGGGAGATTTTGTCATTGTATTAAACGCTGATAAAGTTCGCTTTACTGGTCAAAAGATGCAAGACAAGGTTTACAGACATTATACAGGATATCCTGGGGGTCAAAAGACTTACACGGCACAGGAACTTATGGCTCGCAAGCCAAATGACATTGTGGAACGTGCTGTAAAAGGTATGCTTCCCAAGAATCGTCTGGGAAGAAGCATGATTAAAAAATTATTTATTTACACAGGGGCTGAACATCCCCACCAAGCACAAAAGCCAGAGGTTCTCGGGTAATTTGCGAATAGTAAGCATCGTATATGGAAATGATTAATGCAACGGGTAGAAGAAAGTGTTCAGTAGCCCGTGTTTATCTAAAAAAAGGGGAAGGAAACATTCAGGTGAATGGTAAGGATTACAAAGCCTATTTCCCTCAGGAACATGTCCAACTTTCTGTGACGGCACCACTTGAAGAAGTTGAGGTAGCTAAATTGTATGATGTTGTTGTCAATGTCAGTGGTGGCGGTTTCAAAGGTCAGGCAGAAGCAGTCAGAATGGGTATTTCCCGTGCTTTAGTGGAGCTGAATGCAGATTTCAGAAAACCGTTAAAAGACAGGAAATTCCTGACTCGGGACTCTCGTGAGGTAGAACGTAAGAAATACGGTAAACCAAAGGCAAGAAAGAGCTTCCAATTCAGTAAACGTTAATCCTTTAAATCAGGGTAGCATTTATTATCCCCAAATTTGTAAAGATATGAATAAGCCAACTTATAAAGAATTACTGGATGCAGGTGTACATTTCGGACACCTTAAAAAGAAGTGGAATCCTAAAATGTCTCCGTACATTTTTATGGAACGCAAAGGTATCCATATCATAGATTTAAACCGTACATCAGAAGGTTTGGATCGTGCAGCCAATGCCATGCGTGCGTTAGCAAAATCAGGAAAAAAAGTACTTTTCGTAGCAACGAAAAAACAAGCCAGAGATATCGTGACTGAAGCAGCGCGCCGTGCAGGTATGCCTTATGTTTGCGATCGTTGGTTAGGTGGTATGATGACCAATTTTACTACTATTCGCAAATCTATCAAAAAGATGCAATCGTTCGAGAAAATGCTTGGTGACGGAACACTCTCAAGCGTTACTAAAAAGGAACGTTTGACGATGTCCCGTGAGAAAGACAAACTGGAAAAGGTTCTTGGAGGTATTGCCAACCTTGGTCGCCTTCCTGCAGCTCTTTTTGTCGTAGATATCGCTCATGAGCATATTGCCATTGCAGAAGCGCAACGACTGGGCATTCGTACCTTTGGTATCGTTGATACAAATTCAGATCCAAATTTAGTAGATTTTGCAATACCTGGAAATGACGATGCTTCCAAATCTATCCGCATAATCACTAATTATATGGTAGATGCGATATTAGAGGGTCTTGAAGAACGAAATAAGGTGAAGGCTGAAAGCGAGGCTACTGCTGGCTAATTTTGATAAACCTGTTCCTTTTATCCAAACCAAACATAATTTAAAATGAGCGTATCTATTTCAGCCACCGATGTCAAGAAATTAAGAGATATGACCGGTGCAGGTATGATGGATTGCAAACAAGCTCTCACTGAAGCAGAGGGAGATTTTGAAAAAGCCATCGAAGGTCTCCGTAAGAAAGGAGAGAAACTTTCTGCTAAAAGAGCAGATCGCGAAGCAACTGAAGGTGCCGTTGTAGCCGCCGTTTCTGATGACCGCAAAAAGGGTGTCATTATCAAATTGAGTTGTGAAACTGATTTCGTAGCTAAAAATGTTGACTTCGTAGCCATCGCTAAAAAAATAGCAGATATAGCTTTAACTAACATGCCTGCCTCTAAAGATGATTTGTTGAATCTTTCTTTCGAGGGTTCACTGACTATCGGTGCTAAAGTTATCGAACAGGTTGGTGTTATTGGTGAAAAAGTTGAAGTTGCTGACTATCAATTTCTGGAAGCTCCTCAGGTATGTCCATATATTCACATGGGTAATCGTGCGGCCGTCATAGTGGCACTTTCTATTGATAATCCTGCCTGTTATGACGCCGGAAGGGATGTTGCTATGCAGGTAGCTGCAATGAAACCAATTGCTGTCAATAAAGATTCCGTGGACGCTTCTTTAGTTGAAAAGGAAATTGAAATTGGTAAGGAAATTGCCAGAAATGAAGGCAAACCAGAAGAGATGTTAGAGAAAATTGCGCTTGGTAAATTGAATAAGTTCTTCAAAGAAATGACATTGTTGAACCAACAATTCGTGAAAGATAATTCAGTGACCGTAGAACAATATCTTCAAAAAATTGATAAAGGTCTGACCGTTACTGCTTTCAAGCACGTAGCGCTAGGCTAATGCAAAAGGCGAATCGTTTTACGATTCGCCTTTTTTTTTACCTGAACGCTCCAAATTCTTTTAAGTGGAAAAAAAATATAAACGTGTACTTCTGAAATTAAGTGGTGAATCTCTGATGGGAGATAATTCTTTCGGCATTGATGCCGAAAAATTAATGCACTATGGCATGCAAATTAAATCGCTGGTTGATCTTGATGTTCAAGTAGCTGTCGTTATCGGAGGGGGTAATATTTTTCGTGGATTGCAGGCGTCGAACTCGGGAATTGAACGTGTACAGGGCGATTATATGGGTATGCTCGCTACGGTTATTAATGGTATGGCCATCCAAAGTACCCTTGAAAAATTAGGCGTTTATACTCGTCTTGTTTCCGCTATCGGTATCAATCAGATTGCTGAACCTTATATACGGAGACGTTGTATTCGTCATCTGGAAAAAAATAGGGTGGTAATTTTTTCCGCAGGCACTGGTAATCCTTATTTTACCACTGATTCAGCAGCTGCTCTTCGTGCCAATGAAATTAATGCAGAGGTAATTCTAAAAGGTACCCGCGTGGACGGTATTTATACGGCTGATCCCGAAAAGTTTCCGGATGCTACTAAATATGACACTATTTCTTTTGAAAAAGTGATCAGCCTTGGATTGAATGTTATGGATATGACCGCTTTTACGCTTTGTCAGGAAAATAATCTTCCAATTATTGTTTTTGATATTATAAATCCGGATAATCTGACAAAAATTATTCATGGAGAAAAAATCGGAACTTTAGTTTCCTGATTATTCTGCAATGGCCAGCGTGCATATACTAATTTTAATGCCGGAAATATTCACAATAGGCTGACAAACAGCTTCAAATGTTGCTCCTGTAGTCATAATATCATCGATAATCAGGATGTGCCTATCTTTTAGTTCTTCCATATTTATCCATAAAAACGCTTTCTCCAGATGAGAAAATCTTTCTTCTCTGTTCCGGTTTATCTGTGTGTTACTATGTTTAATTCGGATTAACATGTCCCCCCGATATTCTTTTCCTATCTGTTTTGCCAAGGCTACACTGAATGAGGTAATCTGATTATAACCTCTTTTTTTTAACCGTTTTATATGAATCGGAACGGGAATGACATAGTCGATGTGGTCATAATTTCTTGATTGTTTTAATTCTCTTCCATACCAGTTTCCCAGGTATTCTCCAATATCTTCCCGATGTTCATATTTTAAAAAATGTAACATATTCTGGACAAAACTGCCTTTTTGAAAATGTAAAAAAGAAGTAGCCTGGACGATATTTATTCTTCCCCAAAATCTCATTTCCATCCTGTTATCCCTGATTTTATGGAAAAATGTGAAAGGCATATTCGACTGACAAGTTGTACAAATTAAGATTCCGTTCCCTGCAACAGGTCCTTTGCATCCCAGACAAATAGGTGGAAAAAACAAGGATTGAACCGCTTTAAATAAGTTAATAATACTGGAAAAAGCGTACTTTTTTTTCATGTTCAATTTGTAATTGTGAATGAGAAATATTTATTTCGTTTATAAATACAAACATACTTTCTGATTATCCTGATTCTTCTATTTATTTTATTTTATATTGGGACACTTTTCGATTATTTATGACTTCAATTCATGTTGATTTGCTGGATTTCCTTAAACCTGAAAATAAAGAGGAAACGGATTTGCTTGCCTCACCTGAGGTTCAGGAGGGGTTGCGATGGGGCCTGCCCAGGTATGGCCATCCTGAGGGTGAGGTCTTTAAGCATGTTCGGGAAGTGCTTGGTAATATAGATCAGGTAAATTTGCCAGATAAGGAAAGGGCCATTTTGAGACTAGTTGCTTTCATTCATGATGCATTTAAATATATGGAACCTAAAGGGTCTCCGCGTGACTGGAGTAAACATCACAGTATCCTTGCAGCTCAGTTTATGGAAAAAAGAAGGGCTGATCCAACCCTGATAAAGCTTATTACCTGGCATGACGAGGCATATTATATATGGCGGATGATTCATCCCTATCAACAACCAATGCAAGGTCATGTGCGGCTCGAGCAACTTTTGAATATTCTTCAAAATGATTTGCAATTGTATTATGTTTTTTTTAAATGTGATACAAGTACCGGAGATAAAAACAGTGCTCCCTTAAAGTGGTTTGAAAAGACCGTTTCAGATATAAATCCAATACCTGATTTTAATTACGGTTATTAACTGAAGTGCTTATGATTTCCTTTGATGTTTTGTACTTTCAACATTTTTATAAGGATGAAGTCCATCCTGTCTTAGTTGAACTGAATAAACGCAGATTTTATATCCTTCGGTTTATAGGAATTCTTATCTTAGGATTAGTGGCTGCCTATCTTTTAAATAGGGTTTTTCATCTTTTTGTACTCACTATTCTTATTACTGGTATATGTTTTTACGGCTTATTTTATGCTGTTACCTTGATGAAGCGTTTCAGATTGGATACGAAGGTTTACCTGACCTCGGTAATGATGAAATATTTTAAGCATACACCCGAAATGATTGATTTATCCTTTGATGTAAATCAAGGTATAAATAAGGAGGAGTATCTGGAAAGTGGTTTTTTTTCTGATGATATAGCAAATATTATAGGAAGTGGATTAATGAAAGGAAAAGTTGGTGAGATTTCTTTTTCTCTCGCCGAACTAAATGTTTCAAAACTTTCAAAACTGGAAAATAAATTAAAAACGCAGTTTAAGGGCTATTTCCTTCATGGAAAATTACCTTTCAAAACAACAGGTGCGGCTATTATCTGGACCCGAAGGGATAAACAGGAATTACACAGCGCTATAAGAAAATTCACATGGTTAGGTGCCGAAAATAAGGATGTTGAAGAAGATAATTCATCGTTTAAAGAATATTTTGTTTCTTATGCTCCGGCAGATACTGCTATTCGTTCAGTTTTATCAGATGATATTAAACAATGGATGATTAAGTTTTATCAGAAAACCGGCAAGTCGCTTTATTTTTCCTTTGTTGATCAAGACGTTTATATAGCAGTTTCTGTACCTGAAGTTTTATTATCGATGCCTTTATTAAAAAAATTCAGTCCCGAAAAATCCATTTTAACCTTTTTAGATATTCATCTCATTTTATTTAGTATATTACAAGACTTTGACATTCACCATTAAAGATAAATATGAACCCAGTGCAATTTCGATATTTCATTTTATTCTTTTTGTTACTAATACATATTATTGCATCAGGTCAGGCACCTGATGAAAAGTCGTTGCTTTGGAAAATTAGTGGCAGAACCTTATCTGCTGATTCCTATTTATATGGAACCATTCATTTAATTGGTAAAAAAGATTATTTTCTTCTTCCAACTGTAGAAAAATCAATTGAAAAGGTAAAATCTATGGTTTTTGAGATTGATTTATCTGCAATGGATGATATTTCGCAACTCATGCCTCTTATGATGCAAGGATTTATGAGAAATGATACAACACTATCAATGCTATATAGTCCAACCGATTATGAAAAGGTATCTGCTTATTTTAATAACATGGGGCTTCCTTTCCAGCTTTTGGAAAAATTAAAACCCATGCTTCTTTCAAGTCTTGATCCTAATGGCATGGGGCTGAACGGCGATTTAAAATCTTATGAAATGGAACTACTGAACCTGGCTCAAAATAAAAAATTAGAAATTAAGGGACTGGAAACCATTGCTTTTCAAATGAGTATTTTTGATAGTATTCCTTATCGGGTACAAGCTGAAATGTTGTTGGAACAGGTAAATCAGAAAAATTCAGATATATCAATGATTGAGGAACTGGCGGAGGTTTATAAAAAACAAGATATTCAGGAAATGGAAAAAATGTTGGAAGATGACGCTGGCATGGACCAGTATAAGGATTTATTATTATATAGACGGAATAAAAGATGGGTGGCACCTATGATTGAATGGATGAGAAAGCAACCTACCTTCTTCGCTGTGGGTGCGGGCCATTTACCGGGTGTGAAGGGTTTGATATCATTGCTTCGCCAGGCAGGTTTTACCGTAGAGCCTCAATACTGATACACAAATGGCTACAATTATTATTATGAAAAAATCAATATTCATTTCATTGTTTGTTTTGACCAGTTACCAGTTAACACTGATAGGTCAGAAACAAGATCAATTGATTGTCGCTACGTACAATCTTCGATACAACAATCCTCAGGATGGTATAAATGCATGGCCTAACCGGGTGAATCTGGTGAAGGGATTAATCCGGTTTCATGAATGGGATATTTTTGGTACCCAGGAAGTCTTATACAATCAAATTCAGGATTTGGAAGCCTTAACTGAATTTGGATGGATTGGGGTTGGACGGGATGATGGGAAGAAAGCAGGTGAATTTGCTGCTTTATTTTACAGAAAACAAAGAATAGAGGTAATCCAGTCGGGAAATTTCTGGTTGAGTGTTACACCTGAAATACCTTCAATGGGTTGGGATGCTAAATGTTGTAAACGGATTTGTACCTGGGCGAAATGCAAGGATAAACAAAATGGTAAAATTTTCTATGTGTTTAATGCTCATTTTGACCATGAAGGTGTAACAGCGCGATTGGAATCCGCTAAATTATTGCATCAAAAGGCTACGGAAATTAGTAATGGTTTACCTGTTATTATTATGGGTGATTTTAATTCTTTGCCTGAATCTGATGCTGTTAAAATATTAAATGAAGCCGGATACAGAGATAGTTTCACTCATTCAAAACAAGCTCCATACGGACCGGTAGGTACCTTTAACAGTTTTAACTGGAATGCTGAATTGAACAGGCGAATTGATTATATTTTCCTGGGAAAAAAATGGACTGTTGAAAAATATGGCGTGCTAACTGATTCCTTTGAAAAAAGATATCCTTCTGATCACCAGCCAGTACAGGTGGTTTTATCCTGGTAGAAGGTGACATACTTTAATATTTATTACTTCATTAGGGTGATTTTTGTCATTTAAATAACCTGGTGTCAGGGTTAGTTTTGTTCAGATTTGTTAAAAAAACTTAACTCGACAATACAAATGAAGAAAATCCTTTTCCCAACAGATTTTTCGCAAGTCTCTCAGCATGCCCTTCGTTTTGCAATTGATTTTGCAAAGGAATGTAATGCAGTTATAGATGTTTGGACGGTTTATCAACTCGTTGCCGTGGATGCAGGTAATTTACCCCCTATCTATTTAGAAGAGTTGATAAGAGAAAAAAGAGAAAGTCTGGAATCTCAAATGGCCGAATTTGTGAAGGAGGTGCCTGCGCCATTGTTGGGCCAGTCTGGTTTACATTATGGTATTGATATTAGTTATGAGATTAATAAATTAGGGGAAAGTTATGATCTTATTCTGATGGCGACTCAGGGAGATCGCAACCAGTTGGAAAAATGGCTGGGTAGTGTGACAACTCAGGTTTTGAGGCATGCACCTTGTCCTGTGCTCGTTATTCCAAAGGAAGCTACTTTTACCAAAGATTTTAAAATTGTATATGCAACCAATTTTGAAGAAGGGGAAGAGCGTATTTTACCTAAACTAAAGGATTTTTCTGCTTTTATGAATAGTCAGATTGAAATTATTCACATTGTGAAACCAAATGAAACGGAATCGTCTATTCATTCAACCAAAATCGATTTTGAGCAGATAGGTCAGGTTCATCAGATTGCTAATGAACAGGTGGTGGAAGGTATTTTTCAATTTTTAGATGCAAATGAGCCATCCATTTTATCTATCTTTATGCCGGGCAGGGGATTGATCGGGGATCTTTTTCACCAGAGTATAAGCAAACAGATTACTTTTCAAATAGACCGGCCTATGCTGGGCTTTTGCTAACAAAGAGTAAGGAATTCACCTTCCTTCAAGGTGAATTCCCTGAAAACCTGAAGTAATTCTGCATAAGATGGAACTTTTTCCTGAAATAGTATTTTTTCATCAATTATTAAAGCGGGTATCCCTGAAATACCATAATGAATTAGCAGATGTATGTCCTTTATCTCCTCAATTGGCCAGTTTATACCTAATACTTCCATTACTTGCTCAACAAGTTGTCGCATGGCTCTGTCCCTGGAGGCACCTATACCTAATAATTTTATTTGGTGGCTTGTTGTCATATTCCTGACCATTTTCTTTTTCCTTAATTATATTTTGTTTCTTAGTATGCTGAATGATGATGTAAAAATCATTCATTGGTTAAACTGTAATTATGATATTTATCAATCATAACCCTGATTTTTCACCAGAATCATTAAGCCAGGATTAAAAACATGGAAATTAAATCAGATCAGCAAGATGTTGCTTCGTTACAGCTGGCAGCAGTTATTCAAACTGCCACAGATGGTATAATTATCATTGATCAGAAGGGGGTGATTCTTAAGGTAAATGATGCTGCATCAAAACTATTTGGATATGGATTTGAGGAATTAATAGGGAGAAATATTAATATGTTAATGCCAGGTAAATACAGTGAAAAACACGACGGTTATCTTCAACATTACCATAGAACAGGTGAGAAAAAAATAATTGGTATAGGGAGAGAGGTAGAAGGAAAAAGGAAAAATGAATCGGTCTTTCCCTGTTATCTCAGTATTAGCGAAGTTCGTTTACCTGAAAGTGTTTTGTTTACAGGTATTGTTCATGATTTAACAGAGCAAAAACAAATAGAAAAAGAACTAATATTAGCAAAAGAAAAAATCGAAATGTATTTTGATTTAGCTAATACCATCAATGTGGTGCTGGACAGACAAACAAAAATGGTTAATTTAAATCAAAAAGGACTTTCTTTTGTAGGTTTAAATCAAGATGAAATCGCTGATTTATATTGGTTTAATCTGATTCTTCCTCCTGAAGAGCAATTACCACTCCAGTTGGCACTGATGGAAATGATGGCTGGCAATATTCCTTTACTGGATTCTTTTAACACACACGCCATACAGGCCAACGGTGAAATAAGGGAATATTCCTGGAAAAATAGCCTGCTTAAAGATGTCGGAGGAGAGGTGAAAGGCATGATTTGTTCCGGTATTGATATCTCTGATTTAAGGGAAGCAGAGCAAAGGATTCTAAGTATGAATACCGAATTGGAAAAACGGGTTTCAAGAAGGACAGAGGAATTAGCGGCTGCTATTAATCAGTTGCTCAACATCAATAAAAAACTGGAATTCGAAATTCAGGAAAGAAAAAGTGCTGAAGATGCTTTAAGGGAAAACGAAAAGGAATTAAGAAAAGCCTATGAAAGGGAAAAGGAATTGAATAACCTGAAATCTCGATTCGTGTCAATGGCATCTCATGAATTTAGAACTCCTTTAAGTACCATTTTATCTTCAGCCGAACTTATAGAAGCTTACAACGCTTCCGGACAGGATGGAAAAAGTGGAAAGCATATATTGAGAATTCGTTCCGCTGTCAATAACCTGACCAGTATTTTAAATGACTTTCTTTCCTTAAGTAAACTGGAAGAGGGAAAAGTTATTTCACAGCCTGCAACCTTTAATCTAAAGGAATTCTATGACGAATTATTAGAAGATATTTTACCCTTGTTAAAACAGGGGCAAAAGGTTATTTTCCCTTCAGTAAATATGGATGTTGATCTGTTTTTGGACCATAAACTATTCAAAAACGTGCTTTTGAATTTGATTTCAAATGCTATTAAATATTCAGAAAATGATAAGTCAATTTATTTTGAATATGAAATGGATGAAATAAAGCTCCATTTTTCTATCCGGGACGAAGGTATAGGAATTCCGCCAGAAGAACAGGAATATTTGTTCACCAGGTTTTTCAGGGCACATAATGTGGAAAATATTCAAGGAACTGGTTTAGGTTTAACCATTGTCAAAAGGTACCTGGAATTAATGGATGGTTCAATTGAATTTGAAAGCAATCTGGGTATTGGAACAAAATTTAAAATTTCTTTGCCCCGAAAATTACCCATGTAAATAATAAGTCATGCAAACAAATCAAGCAGTTAAAATTTTAGTTATCGAGGATAATCAGGAAGTCAGAGAAAATCTGATCGAAATTCTGGAGTTATCAAATTTTTCTGTTCTTTCTGCTGAAGATGGTACCCAAGGGGTCGAACTGGCCCAAACCCAATCGCCGGATCTTATCCTGTGCGATGTCATGATGCCAAAACTGGATGGTTTTGGTGTCCTGAATATTCTGGGAAAAAGACCGGATACGGCGGGTATTCCATTTATATTTCTGACAGCAAAAGCGGAAAGATCTGATTTTAGACGTGGTATGAATCTTGGCGCTGATGATTATGTGACTAAACCTTTTTATAAAGATGAGCTTTTGTCCGTAATAGAGACCAGATTGAGGAAAACTAAGTTATTGAAAAGGGAATTTGATAGGTCAGAGAGTGGATTAAGTGCTTTTATTAATGAAGCAAAAGGATTTGAAGCCCTTAAAAATCTTTCTCTCGATAAAAAAGTTAAACATTTTAAAAAAAGAGATGTCATTTTTGAAGAAGGAGATAATCCACGCTTTTTATACTTTATTCGCTCAGGAAAGGTTAAGACCTTCAAAACCCATGACCAGGGCAAAGAATATATCATTGACTTACTCAAGGAGGGGGACTTTTTAGGTTATGTCGATTTATTGAAAAATACAGCGCATACGGAAACTGCTGCAGCTATGGAAGATACTGATATTGTACTCATCCCAAAAGATAATTTTCTTGCACTCATTCAGGCAAATAGAGACGTTTCTTCACAAATGATCAAAATGCTGGCAAATAACATTACGGAGAAGGAAGAACAGTTGTTGAATCTTGCGTATAACTCTGTGAGGAAAAGAGTGGCGGATGCGCTAATTCTTTTGAGCCAAAAAGAGGATAATAAATCTTTCCATGTTTTGAGAGAAGACCTGGCGCGTATCGTCGGAACAGCGAAAGAGAGCGTAATTAGAATGTTAACAGAATTTAAGAACGATGGCTACATCGATATTAGTGAAGGTACTATTGTCATTCTTGACATGAAAAAATTAAGTAATCTGCCTTCCTGATTTATAATTTTTTCTTTTTGGCGATGGCAGATATATTATGCTTCGTCTTTAACTCGTTGACCAGGGCCTGAGCCTCGGTTTGTGTCGGATATCGGCCTACAATAACCACTGCATATTTACCCTTGTCAAAAAGAGATACCTCAGCCTGGGTATATCCTAATTTTTTGAATTTTGCCTGTTCCTCTTCAGCACCTGCCCGGGTTGAAAAGGAACCACCCCAAACTAAATATTCTTCTTTTATGGTAGGAACTGGTGTTGTATTTTCTGCTTTAGGTTCTGTTTTTACAGGCGCAACCGTTTCTTTTACTATAGATTTTTCTATTACTTTTTCTGGTTTCTGTGTAAGAATGGGTTTCTCTTCATTTTTCAAAGGCATGGTGTCTTCTTCTGTAAAGTCTGTTACATTATAATTTTCATCTAAAAAAGGTGCCGCTTCTTCCTCTTCGTTGACCAAAATGGGATCCTCTGTTTTTAAGTTATTTTCTTCTGTCCAATTTAAATCGGCCACCTTCCAGAAAACTAATCCCAATAAAGAAATACAAACAACGACAACCGCAATGGTAATATAATCGATTTTAGACATGTTGTATGATTTGGTATTTAATCAAATATAGGGAATAATTTAATTTTAGTCAAGGTAATATCACCAATTTGCTTCTATTATTTGTCCATCATAACCTAAACGAACATTTTCGGGTAATAATTCATTGCATTCCGAGGTTAGACCTATTTTATGATTACAATGTATCAGGTAGGTTTGTTTCGGTTTTAAAGCTTCAATCATTTGTAAACCTTCTTCAATATTAAAATGGGAATAATGGGTTTGTGGTTGCAGCACGCCTAAAATCAAGATATCTAATCCCTCCAATAAACCCATCGATGAAGGAGAAATATAATTTACATCGGTAACGTAGGCTAAATTTCCAAATCTAAAGGCGAGAACGGGTAGTTTTCCATGCATTACTTCAATAGGCAAAATTTGTTTATTCCCCCAATCAAAAGGGATACCCTTTGAAATAAAATTTTTGCGGACTTCAGGAGCACCCGGATATTTATTCAGGGTGTTAAAAACATAAGGAAAACGATTGGACAATTCATCAAGTACTCTTTTATTGGCGAAAATATCCATTGGTTTACCTGACTGGAAATTGTATGGTCGTATATCATCCAGACCTATGATATGATCATTATGTTCATGGGTCAGTAATATACCATCAAGCTGGGTGACCTGTGCTGATAACATTTGTTGTCTGAAGTCCGGACCACAATCAATAACCAGCTGGCGATCATTCTCAGAAATTAGTGCAGATGTTCGTAAACGTTTATCTTTGGAATCGTTTGAAAGACATACCTTGCATCGACACCCTAATATGGGTACGCCCTGGCTGGTTCCTGTTCCTAATAATTTTACTTTCAATTGCTTAATTCTTCGTTTAATGGGTTATCCGTATCATCTTTGGATATCGTCACTAATTTACCACTTTTTATTTGATGCAGGAGTGTCTTATTTTTAGATGTCAATGAACTGTCATTCAGATTATTTAGGGTTTGAACGATTTCAATAATAACCTGAATTCGATTTTCTGTATCGAAAAATTTATTGACAACCAGGATATTTCTATTTTCCACCAGACAATAACCCGATTGAAAATTTCCTTTTTCATAACGCAGGACAAAGCCAAGTTCGGAAAGTAGCTCTTCCAGTTTTTTCAGAAAATGTTTAGTAAATTTAATCATACCTTTGGGTTTCAATTATTAATGGCAGGTTCAATTTAGCAGGTAAAGTTCGGTAAAAATTTGCATGAAACACATCTTATTTATTCATTTAGGTATATGCCTTTTTTGCCTGCAAATGAAGGGGCAACAATTTAAGGGCTCCCTCATTTCAGGACTCACTCTGGCACAAATCGATGGTGATTTACTGAGTGGATTCAATCAACCTGGTTTCAGAGGAGGCATTCATCTGGATAGCCGGATGAATGATCGTTGGTCCCTGGCTTTGGAAATGGCTTTTAGTCAGGCGGGAAGTCGCAGGCAATTGACGGACTCTCCGGGGGCCGTATTGCATAAAATAAGACTTAACCAGGTTGAAGTGCCTGTTATGGTGCAATTCTCAGAATGGAAATTTAAAGTCGGAACCGGACTGGTATATCAACGTCTTTTCCATTACGCTATAAAGGATATCTCCGGATCAGATGTTACCGAATTTTATACTTTCAGAAATAACCATGTATCCTTTCTAGCCTCTTGTACTATGCGGTTTAATGACCGCTGGGGAATGGTGCTATCCTGGAGCAAATCGGTCAATGCCTTGCAAACCAATAACCCTGCTTTACCATTCAGGAGTCGGGTTATTGGTATTCAGACTATTATTTACCTGTAGCAAAAGCTTGAACGGTTTTCCAGACGCGGAAAACATTCTTGTAACATATTTTGGCAATATCCTCATTTGAATAATCTCTTCTGAGGAGTTCAGCGATGAGGTTTGGATATTGAGACACATCTTTAAGACCAGTTGGCAGGGAATCTCCCACACCATCAAAGTCAGAACCAAGACCTACATGATCGATGCCGGCAAGATCTACCACATGATCGATATGATCCGCAACGGTTTTAACATCAGCGAACAACGACGGATTATCTTTTTGGAAAGCTTCAATAATGGGTTTAGCTGCTTCATCCCTGTATTTTAAACCTTGTTTTTCTAAAAGAGCCATTAACTCCTCTCTTTTTTTATCCTGGTATTCCTGAACTTTTCCATCCAGAAAGGTAGATCCAAAATTTATCTGTATGACACCACCATTTTTACCCAGCGCTTTTATCATATCATCATCCATATTTCTTTCAAAACCGGGTGTGAATTTCCGACAGGATGAGTGAGATGCAATAACAGGTACTTTTGTCAGTTTCATCACCTGATAAAAGGTCTGATCTGACACATGGGAGATATCAATCATAATACCAACCCTATTCATTTCAGCAACCACCTGATTTCCGAAAGGACTCAACCCTTTCCATGTTCTGGTGGTGTCGTAGGAAGAATCGCAAATGAGATTATCTTTACCATGAGTCAAGGTGATATAACCAATGCCTCTTTTTTTGAAATAAGCTACATTTTTTAAATCATTACCAATAGGGGCACCATTTTCCATGCCCAGGGGAAGAGAAATAAGGCCTTTTTTAAATTGTGATTTGACATCCCCGGGACTGTAAGCCATAGCAAATTTGTCAGGGTGAGCTTTGGCAATCCCTTCAATCATATTAATCAAAGTATCGGCTAACAATTTGGCAGCGCCTTCCGTTTCCTGATAAGTGGAGGGAATATAGATACTCATAAAAGGTGCATCGAGGCCCCCTTTTTTAGCTCTTTCATAATCAAAATCGCCGTTTTCAGTGGCAACCGGTATACCAAGGTATTCCCTTTCCAGCCTGAAATTAGTAATTTTTAGTCGGTAGGGCAAATCAACATGTCCATCGGTCAGGATATATTTGTGGGCTAATTTATTGGCTTTTACCTGGAATGGATCTTCCTGGGCAACAATGGGATTATAAAAAGCAGATAATATAAAAAGGCATAATATACCTTTTACATGAGGTAAGTAGTTGAACATAATGAAAAATTAACACTTTTATATAAAGTTCCAAAATACGGAAACCCGTTGACTTTTTTACCTTTGCTTTTAAAAAAATAGCTTTGTCCAACAATTTCGAAATGCAGGAAACCATAATAGCCCTGGCGACGCCGCCTGGTATTGGGGCGATTGGTGTAATCAGACTATCTGGTTCAAGAGCCTTTCAGGTAGCAGATCGGGTATTTAAGGGAAAAAATTTAGTTGCCCAGGAGAGTCATACCATACATTTTGGAACTATAAGGTCAGAGGACGGGCAAATATTAGACGAGGTATTAGCCCTCATTTTTAAGGGTCCCAATTCCTATACCGGTGAGGATATTATAGAGTTTTCGTGCCATGGGTCTCCTTATATCATTGATCAGTTGTTACAATTACTCATTAGAAACGGAGCCAGATTTGCCAGGCCAGGTGAATTTACGATGAGAGCTTATCTGAATGGTAAATTAGATTTGAGTCAGGCTGAAGCAGTAGGAGATCTGATAGCTTCTTCCTCGGCGGGTGAACATCAGTTTGCCATGCAACAAATGAGAGGTGGCATTTCAAAGGAAATCAGCGGATTACGGCAACAATTATTAGATTTTGCCAGTTTAATCGAACTTGAACTTGATTTTGGGGAAGAAGATGTAGCCTTTGCAGACAGAGAAGCATTGAATGAACTTGTAGACCGGATCCAGGGATTGGTTCAAAAATTAATAAATAGTTTCGCTTATGGAAATGCAGTAAAGCAGGGGATCAATACCGTCATTGCAGGTCGTCCGAATGCGGGTAAATCGACCTTGTTAAACGCGCTGTTGAATGAATCAAGAGCTATTGTAAGTGATGTTGCAGGAACCACCAGAGATACCATAGAGGAGGAAATGGTCATTGATGGCATTCGATTTCGTTTTATAGATACGGCTGGACTACGCGAGGCTCAGGATAGTATAGAGGCCATTGGCATTGAAAAAACGCTGGAAAAAGTGGCGCAGGCAGCCATTTTACTTTATGTGTTTGATGTCATTCAAACATCACCATCGCAGGTCAGGGAAGATGTAGAAAAATGGATGTCTTCCGGTAAACATGTACTCTTGATTGCCAATAAAATGGATTTAAATCCATATACTACCTTTGTACAATATTTCCCTGACGACACCACATATACAGCCTTACAAATAACACCAGCCTCGTGGATACCCATTTCTGCAAAAAACGAGATGAATATCAGTCATTTGAAATCATGCCTGATGAAAACGGCTTTGGGGGAGCGTGTAAATATGGATGGAACAGTTATAACCAATGCCCGTCATTATGAATCTCTGATAAAAGTCCGGGAAAATATGGAGGCCGTTTCACGGGGTCTTGCGGAAGGAATTACCGGTGATTTTTTAGCTATGGATATCCGGGCTGCCATACACTGGTTGGGAGAAATAACCGGAGAAATAAGCACCGACGATTTGCTTGGAAACATCTTTGGGAGATTCTGTATCGGCAAATAATCGCCGATAATCAACGATAAACAAAAACAACCATTGATAATGAAAACCCTTGCTAGTCAAGGGTTTTCGCGTTTTTAGACCAACTGTCAATTTTCGTCATTTTGGGCGTTTTGCACCCATTTTGTTGCTCATCTGTATGCCAGATATTTTGAGCAACATGTCAGCAACAATTTCAGAACATAGAAAAATTATTTGCAACACCCTGCACCATGTAGCTACACCCTGCTACACGCTGCTACATAACGGCCAAATTACGATGACTGCTAGTAAACACCCTTATCCCAAAATTTGCGTTTTCTGCCAAGAAGCATTTCAGGCACGAAAAAGCACCACATTTTATTGCTCAGTGACCTGTGCTTCCAGAGCTTATAAAGAGAACAAAAGACAGGAAAAACTACTCCAAAATAAGGCAGTAGTAAAAAGCGAATTAACAGCCCCCGTTGTTATGCTTCAAGCCCGAGAGGTTTTAAGCATTGAACAGGTGAGTTTGTTGCTCGGGGTCTCCCGATGGACAGTAATGCGCATGTACAAAACCAAAAAAATCAAAACGATTAATGTTGGAACCAGGCGATTAATCCTGCGTGAAGAATTAGATAAACTTTTAAAATCCAAATAAATATGAGAGTAACACTTAGAATGCGTCCGTTAAAGACAGGAAGAATTAGTCTTTACCTAGATCACTACCCACCAATTATACACCCAGAAAGTGGTAAAATTACTCGGTGGGAATACCTTGATATGTATCTCTACAATCCTCCTAGAGATGAGATGGAGAAACGACATAACAAGGATATGGAAACATTGGCTCGATCCATTGCATCCAATCGTCAGCTCGATAGATTGGCAGGAAAGTTCGGCATCAAACGTAGTTCACAGTTTGATGACTTCCTGCCATTCTATGAAAAGCAAATGAACAAATGGAAGGGCAATCCGAATACCCATGGTGGTTGGGTAGCATCATATAAAACCTTTCTTCAGTTTTGTAAAGGTCAATGCAACTTTGGAGATATCACTCCGCAGTTCATCAATGAATACAAGGAGTTTCTTCAAAAGAAAGCCACTCGCATTAATTCACCCAAAATGCGGATTTCTGAAAATTCATGCTACACCTATTTCAATAAACTCAGAGCAACGGTGCGTGAAGCCATGGTCTTCGGACACATGATTAGTAATCCTTTTGATGCGGTGAAAGGAGTGCAACAACCTGAAACCTATCGGGAATTTTTAACCAAAGAAGAGCTTCTGAAATTATATAATACACCTGCTGAATCTGATACGCTTAAACGTACCTGTATGTTCTCAGCACTAACAGGTTTACGATTGGGTGATGTAGTAAAACTTCGAGGCGAACAAATTCAACACTCTGAAAGCTTAGGATATTTTATTCGCTTCACACAAAGTAAAACCAAAGGGATGGAGACTTTACCTATATCAGATGAAGCATTGAGTTTACTGGGTGCTTATGAAGAATCAAGCGATAGAATTTTTGGTGATTACAATTTCCAAAGAGACTATGCGCATTTGAATCGGTGGTTGCAACGTGCAGGCATACGCAAGAAGATAACCTTTCACAATTTTCGACACACATTTGCAACCTTACAACTAGCGGAAGGAACCGATATCTATACCGTTTCAAAATTGTTGGGACACAAACACATTCATACCACACAGATTTATGGAAAGGTGATGGATACAACGAAAACAAAAGCGATGAAGAGTATTCAATTGGGTATCACAACTGACAATAATGAACAAGAATCATGAAAAATGTCAGTGACAAATTGGCTGAATGTCAGCATGATACGGAGAAAAAATTTGCTTTCTTGAATTTGCGTATTAGAAAATTTTACCACGCAAAAGTAGACTTGTTTAGACGTTTTGATACACTATGAGACAGTGTTTTTGTAGCAACATGAACCCTTTAAAAATCGATAATTAAAAAAAGGAAACCAAAGATTGTGGCACGGTTCTTTTTTTGATGCAGGGTGAGTAAATGTTTTAAAATGAAAGAAAGTATTACTCACCTACAAGCATTCATCACAGAGTTGGTGAATGAAGCTGTTCAGACTGCATTAGAACAGCATCAAGACGCATCAGCTACCGAACTAGTAGAGAACAATCAGAAAGCAGAAGTGCTCAGTGCCGACCAAGCTGCGGAGTTTCTGCACATCGCTAAACAAACTTTGTACTCCATGACGAGTAGAAGAAAAATTCCCTTCTATAAGAATGGTAAGAAGATTCTATTCCGCAGAGGCGATTTAGAGGAATGGTTGAACTCAGGGAAGCACGAACAGATTAGTAAAATTGAAAAGGATGCCAGGAACTATGTTCGTCAAAATCCTATTAAGCGATGATCCCAAATCATGACAATCAAGATGAAGAGATTTATTGTGTACCTGATGAAGTAGAAAATACGGAATTGAATTTTGATGATTCCGTATTTGACTTGATTCCAGATTGCTTACAGCCTTTGTTTATAGTGGCATCTAATAAGCAAGAGCGAGATGTAATTCTACTGGGAGCAATTACCATACTATCAGGTTGCTTGCCGAATGTTTATGGTATTTATGACAATCGATTGGTTTACCCTAACCTCTTCACGTTTATTGATGCACCTGCTGGAGCTGGTAAAGGTATTTTGAATTTTGTACGACTATTGGCCACTCCGATTCATCAAGCCAAACGTGAAGAGTCAAAAAAACTTCAGCAAGAGTTTGAAGCAAAACTCAATAGCAAGAAAAAAGACAAGGATAGTTCGGAAGGATTTATTCCTCCGCCACCCTGTAAAATGTTAATCATACCTGCTAACAATAGTGCAAGTTCATTCCTGCACACCTTGTCTGAAAACAACGGAACTGGAATTCTATTTAGCACAGAGGCTGATACCTTGAGCAATTCTTTGACTCAGGACTGGGGAAATTTCAGTGATGTGTTACGATGTGCCTTTCATCATGAGACTGTAGAAATTCAGCGAAAGACCAACAAAGAATACATTTCATTAGAGGCTCCTAAGCTAACGGTGTTTCTTACCGGGACACAAGGACAGTTAAAACGCCTGATTCCTGATGCAGAAAACGGTTTATTCAGTCGTTTCATGTATTATTCCATGAAGAGTGTCCCATTTTTCAAAGATGTATTTGAACGCAGAGGGACAGTTCCGGGACAAGAGTTCATGGAATTGGGACAGCAAATGTTCTTGCTCTATGAATTATTGAATAGGCTTGGGACACCGATAGAATGTACCCTTGGCAAATCTCTACAGGTTGAATTTCAAGAGAACTTCTCTCAATTGCTGAAATCGTATTTCAAGGATACAGGCGATAAGATTTTGGCATCACTACATCGTACAGGGTTGATTTGTTTTCGCATCACCATGGTACTTACAAGTCTGCGTCAGTTTATCGATCAAAGGCAGTCGTTTTCAAGCACATTGGAATTGAATGAATCGGATTTCAAGGTTGCGTTGAGTTTAGCAAAGCATCTGCTTAGTAATAGTGCCAAACACATGGCTGAAATGCCTGGGGTGAGTAATGACATCATCAAGCACAGGAAGCTCGAATTCATGATTGAGATGTTGCCAGATACATTCACAAGGAAGGAAGCGAATGAAATTGGTGAAGGATTAGGAATTTCCTTGGCAACCCTTACAAGGTATTTGTCCAGTGATGCTTTTGAGCGAACAGGTCATGGAAGATACCGCAAAAAAGATGCTCAAAGTAAGGGCGATGAGCCAATGAGTTTTTGATCAAATGATTATTTCAACCCAATAGAATTGAAAAACCAATGAATCAGAATTTAATAACACAAGCTTTAGAGCTTCAAAAACAGGGATTGAGTATCCGTCAAATTGCAGCGGAACTCAACGTAAGTAAAAGTCAAGTGTTTCGGTGGCTTAATGGACAATCAGGCAATGGGGGCAATACCTTGCCCATTGACCAGATTGCCATCGCCACCAACATCCCACAATCACTCAAACACAAAAATCAAAATAACATGGAAAACAACGACCTCAACAAACTAGAGCGTGAAATCGCTTTAAAGAAATTGCAATTAGAGCATGAACTCGAATTGCGCAAATTGGCTCAACAGGATAAAGAGCTAGAGCTACGCAAACGAGAATTGGAATTAAAGCACCTGGAGAAAGATGCTATTTCCAGGCAGCAACAAATCGAAGAACGCAAAATCAACCATGGCTTAAAAGTATGGATAGAAAAAGAACTTGCAATCATTTCCGAATTCGACTATGAAGAAATTGAAATGGATCTTGCTACGTTCAAACGCAACCACAAGGCATTAATCAAGCTTTGGGAACAAATTGAAACGCACATGGCGGTTTATGCTATCGATATTGAATCACACTTGGGACATTATTACTTAAAGTCCCTTGTTGAAATGCTCAATGAGATATTAGAAAGTGCTCTTGAAGACCAAGATGAAGATGATGAGGATTCAGACATCACCGTTTCCTACGAATACGATGATGATTCCATAGAATTCCTAGAAAGTCTCGAAAATTCCGCTTTTTTCAGTTGATTTTACCACAAAAATCCCATGGAATTACAAAAGTTCCGTGGGGTTTACTTAAAAATTACCCTGTTTTTCAGCATTACGAAACATTTCAATTATATCGTTCATATATTTTTCCAACTCATTGCCATAACTTTTCTTATTCGACAAAAATTTTATTTTCTTTCTAGTTGTGTAATAGTAAAATGGAGAAATTGAACATGAAATTCGCAGGATTGACTTTCTAATTTCATTGATATTTTCAGAGATTAAATTTTCTTTCAAAATATCCCGAATTATCTTTTCAAATTCAATTTGATTTTCCTCAGTAATCTCAGTTTTGAAATTTGAGATAAATCGATCTAAATTCTCGGTCGCAATTTGTAAATAGGAAGCATGATGACTTATTTCAAACGCCAATATTGGCTTGTCTTTTGCGAGTTCTTTAATAGCATCTTTGTAATGTAATGATTGTTCATTTAACTCATTAACAATGTCATCAAATAGAATCTCTGTTAATTGATTCTTGAATATAGGTGTAATAGAATCAATTTCATTTTCAGGAATCCCCATTTTTGTGTAGACATCCTTAAGCAGTGTGTCCAAATTTCCAATTCTTTCTATTCTAAGTAAATTTGAATAAACTTCCAGGATGTTATAAAGTACACTTCTTCTTATTTTTAGCCTTTCCAATCTTATAATATACCATTGTAAAAAAAGTGCAATGCTTCCTCCTAAAAAGGCTATACTTATATCTTTGATATATGTGTTCATCTGTTCTTTTTAAAATTTTCGGCTTGCTCAAAAATTTCATTGTAAACCTCATCTCTTTCTACTGGGGGATAGCCATGTTCATCAAGCAAAAGAATTAGACCTACCTTTAATGCAGACTTAATATCGTCCCGTTTATTCCAATCAGGAAATTTAGCTTGACCGTCAACTAAATCCTTGACCGATTTAGCTAATGCAATCATTTTGTCGTCAGGGTATTTAAAGTCGTATTTGATGCAAAGCTCTTTCAGTATATCATAGAAAGCTTTTTCTTCAAAATTTATCCCAAGTTCATCACCAGCAGTAAACTCTTTATGTACCTCCCAAATCATATTGGTTAAAGCTTCCGCCATTTCTTCATACACTTCACTTCGTAGAATATCATTGACGTCTCGATTGTTATATCGATCCACTAATGCCTCCATTTTTTTGGTGAAGTCAATTCCTTTAACGCGATTCACTTTTTTAATTTCCCCGATAACCTTTGCCAGTAGTTGCTGAAGTAATTTGATCTTTGTGTTAGGAAGTTTAATCTTATCAATTTTGGCTAAGTAATCTTCATCAAAAATATCTTGCTCCGTTTCGTTTTCGTCACCTAGCTTGAATATCTCTTGGACACCTTCGCTTTGTAGCGCATCTTTTATCATCTCTCTTACTCGAGCATTCATCTGTGCTGTATCTGGAGCATTTCCTTTTGTAAGCTTGAACACAATTGAACGAACGGCCAAGTAGAAGTGTGTGTAGTCTCTTTCTTTTTGAGTTAATTGCTCACTGCCTGCGCAAATATCATAAGCCGCTTTCAAACGCTTAACCAAGCCCATGAAACGAGTCTCAAATTCTTTAGTTTGTTGAACATATTCAGCGGCCTGGTTTAGGCTATTCAATTGCTCAATGGTGCTTCCTTTGAAATATTTTGAGTTATCGAATGTGTGAAACAGTTTCTCTAATAAATCAAGATGATTCAGAACAATAATGAGTGATTCAGCTATATCTTCAAAATTATCTTTATCACCCTCACTGTATTGCTTCAAGGCTAGATTCATTTGATTTTTTATGCCGATGTAATCTACAACCAAGCCTTTATGCTTGCCTTCAAATTTGCGGTTTACACGAGATATGGTTTGGATCAAATTATGCCTTTGAATGGGTTTGTCAATGTATATACTATCCAGAAATGGCACATCAAATCCGGTAAGCCACATATCAACTACAATAGCTATCTTGAAATTAGACTTTTCATTTTTGAACTGCCTGTCAAGCTCTTTTCTGTATTCCTTCGTACCTAAAAGATTGTACAAATCTTCGGAATCATCCTGGCCTCTTGTTGCAATTAGTTTAATCCGTTCGATTGGTTTAAGCTCTCGTTTATCCTTGTCGCTCAAAATAGCTCCTTCCTCGGCCTCACGAATTTCATTCCACTCAGG
>Ga0255182_1000077_pt1 | contig 99516 bp, 85 predicted proteins | sample Atl_UVDOM_RepA_8_FD_188420 | JGI IMG/M metagenome (GOLD analysis project Ga0255182, IMG submission 188420) | Freshwater microbial communities from Altamaha River, Georgia, United States - Atl_UVDOM_RepA_8d | ecosystem: Environmental > Aquatic > Freshwater > River | place: USA: Georgia...
GCTACGCACGGCGTTGCCCTTGTTCTGGTGCACCAAGTACAACAAATACAAATCGCTGTAATTGGCACTATCCTGACTCGCCTCACCCATCCAAGAATAAGGATAAGAGTGTTCGCGACTCAAGTAATTGGGGTCGTTCACATCAAAGAAAAACGGCGGCGTAAACACATAGGGGTAGCCAGTGTAAAAGCAATTGATGACTTTTTTGCCGTCGGTGGTATCGCGGGCATCAAAATTTGAGGCCATGGTAGCGCCAAAGTTGCTGTAGTATACCTGGAAATGGGGACGGACAAGGCCACGCAATTTTGACACCAACAACGTATCGGCAGAGGTCAAAGAGCCGTAAAAACTGCCAGGATTGAGTCCTGGCGTGGTGTATTCCAAAGTACTCGCCGAGGTGCTGAAGTAATTGACATAACTGTCGTAACCGTTGTAGGCATAGGCTTTCACGTAGTATTTAGTGTCGCCCCAGATGTTATCAAAATTCACATTCGCCAAAGCTCCAGCATGCATGATACGGGCGCCACCGAGGTATTCACCGCGCTGGTAAGACACCCCATCGGTAGGCGTTGCTGTGATGGGCGAAGTACTCAACATCACCAAATACCCATCGGCACTGGAAGCAGTTATTCCCAACACCGATTTCCAAGCCAAATTGCTCACCAAATTCAGGGCCCCTGGGGCCGATGTTGGCTCGGTGGCCAGACTGCCACGGATGGCATATACATTCACATTGAAGGGCAACTGCAAACTGTCATTACTCAAAATACCCAAAGTGGCTTTCAGAGATCCGGCGCTGGCACTCTGATTCACATCAATGGTAAGCGTGGTGGATTCACCCGCTTTCACGGTAACGGGGAAAGACTGTGTGGTGGTAAAATCAGCGGCATTCGTGCCTGATTTTTGCAATCCAGAAACGGTCAAATCACCCAAGGTGCTGTTATTTTTGATGGTCAAATCAAAGGCGTTGGCATTGCCAACACGGATTTCGTTGCCATTGATTAGGGTTTTTCCAGCATAATCTACTTTGATCTCTGGTTTTGCCCCGCCTTTGCCGGGACGTACTTCGATGTCGTCGATGGCCAAGTTATACCCCGATGTTTTCGATGTGAAAATCAAGCGAGCGTAGCGAGCGGTGCTTCCCACTTGGGCAAACAATTGCTTGGTTCCCATGGGCATATCCGTATCCACGAATTTCTTCACGGAAGTCCAGGTGCTGCCGTCGGCACTCGCCTCCACATCAAAAGTTCCCTTCCAGGCCGTTACACCCGAAGCGCCCGTTCCCGAAGCGTAAAACCACAGCGTATCCGCCGTTCCTGTCCAATTGATTTTAATCCACTCCCCCGTTACATCCAACCGGATGGCCGCGGGTGTACTCTTTACCAAATTGGTTGAAGTGTAAACGAAAGTACCGGAAGTACCTTGATTCAACGTAAAGCCCGTTGGCGCTCCCGCAGGATCGTTACAATTCCAAAAGGCCGGCAATGTAGCCTGCGAAAATGCCATACCCACACTGCTCACTATGGCCAGGGCAAATCCATATAGTTTTTTCATGTTCATATTTTCTGTTCGATGTTAATAGGTAATTCGAATACCCGTGGTGAAACGCAACCCCGGTGAAATAAAGACTTCCAAATTCTTGGGGTTGAATGTATTGATGGGATTGCCATCCACGTTGCGATGCTGTCCGTCTGTGATGTAAATGTTGTTCGTTACGTTGTTCACCATGCCGTAAATCTGCACCTTCATGCCGCCCTTCATAGTCCACTTGTAACCACCCGTCAAATTCATGTACCAATAACTCGGCAAAAGGAACGATTCCTGTCCTTTGTATTTTCCTGTCAAAGCCGTAGGATCAAAATCCGCATAGTGCTTGGCAAAATGGATGTACTGGGCAGTGAAATAGGCCCCCTTCAAATACGTGGGCTCCCAACGCATCAAAATCGCCACCTGTTTCTGTGCCGCATCGCCCACATGAACCCCCGTCGCATCAAAATCTACCTTGGCAATGCTGTCGCCCAAATCGTTGCGAACAATCACCTCCGAACCCGAATTCCAAATCCAATCGCCCAAACTCAAACTACCCTCCAAGGTGATACCATCGCCCGCTCTGAAAGAAGACTGCAATTCAGCCCCCATATGCCTTGCGCCCAAGCCATTGATGTTGAAACTGTAATTGTTGCCGTCCAAATCGGTGAAGGTCGACAAGAAATCCACCGGCTTGTTCATCCAAAGAGTATAGTATGCATTGAAGTTTAGAGCCAATCGCTTCGATTTGTAGCCCGAGCCACCCTCTACTGCCATCACCCGCTCATTGCGGATGTCGCGCACCTGCACATTGCGGTTGTCAAATACATTGCTAAATCGGGTGGGACGGTTCAAATATCCCACGTTGCCAAACACGTTCAATTTCCGACTGATGTTGTGATTCACCCCCGTCTTTAACGTGAAACCCTTGCGCTGTACCCAAGCCGTTTTCTGTCCATACTGACTGTCTAAGTTCAACTTGAAATAGTCGATCCGTTGCAACCAAGTGTTCGAAACACTCGCATTCACAAAAGCCGTTGTCCGATTTTTACTGTATTCCAACTCGCCAAACATCCCCGCCCATCGCACCAAACCATCGTTGTTGTAACCAAAAATATCGCCACTGCGATACATGTGCTTGGCATCGAAAGCGGGATTCTTTTCGGACTGACTGGGGATGAAATAATCTCCGCCCAACAAGTTATACCCCTCGCGGTAATGCCTTCCGCGGTATGTGCGCAAATCAATGCCACCGGTGAACGACCACAAATTACTCAACTTGTGCTGGGTGGTATTCAACAAACCATACCAATTGTGGTTATTCACGGCACGCTGTAAAATCCCCGCCGATTTGTTCTCCGTCAGAGAATATTTGGGGTCTACCGGCGTAGTGAAATCACTACCCGATGAGTTCAAGAAATAGATTCCTTGAAAATCGTACTGACCATAATTCTGCGGCAACTGTGGGATTTTCAACGTGCTGTTGGAACTTACCCCGCCGCCCCGACCGTAAGAAGCATATGCGGTGGTGGTAATCAACGTCTTCTTCGACAAAGCCCAGTCGTGCTTCACGTAAAACTGCGGTTTGTGGAACATGTTCTCCCGCTCGTTCAAAGCGTAACGGCGCGACCACATCGTATCTGTTTTGTCCGCACTTACCTTGGCCTCATTCAAATAGCCCCAATGTTGGTTGTAGCGATTGCCCTGATTATAAGCCATGCGCGGCAACACCGTGTCAATCCCCAACTCCTGCGCCATCGCCCTGTCGTACATCGAAAGTCGAGCCCGAAAACTGCGCTGACCATGACTCTGTGGTGCTCCAACGCCCACAAAACTGAGTGTGTGCGATCCATGTGACTTGGTCTTCCACTGTTTTTCAGCCTTACCAAAATAGGCATACATGTCATCGTATAGATAATCAACGTATCCGGCACTCTGCCGCTTGGTAACACTCAACAAAAAACCCCAACCACCTTTGAGGCGACCGCTGTTGTAATTCATCGAGAACTGCTCGTATTTGCTGTCGCCCATTTCCACACTGGCTTCCAACCGTGCCTGCTGTGAAATGCCTTTGGTGATGATATTCATGGTTCCTCCCACCGCCGGGTTGGCGATGCGCGATGATCCGAGACCTCGCTGAACTTGGGTCAGAGCAGTTACCCCGCCCAATCCAAACCAGTTGCTCCAGTACACCTGACCGTTTTCCATGTCGTTCACGGGGATACCATCTACCATCACGGCTATGTTGCGCTGACTGAATCCCCGAATGCTGATGCGCGCATCACCGGCACCCCCCCCTTGATTGGTGGCGTAGACGCCCGGTGTTTGGTTCAATAGCAAGGGCAAATCCGTACTACCCAATCGCTCAGCAATGTCTTTCCCAGTAAAATTGGAATAGGCCACCGGCGTTTTTCGGTCTTTCGCCACACTGGCCGTAATTTGAACCGCCTGCATGGCCGCACTTTGATTGTCGAGCCGAAAATTGACATCCGTTATCAAATTGCGATCGGCCTGTATCAACAGTGTATCGTTATCGAAACCCTCCAACTGTGCCACAAGCACGTACTCACCCATGGGCAAAACCAAGGTGTAACTACCATCTCTTCCTGTAAGGGCCGACTGGTTTCGGGTGGTTATTTTGGCGCCCTCAAGTAATTCACCACTGATGGCGTCAACCACCTTACCTTTCACAGTGACCTGGGCTTTTGCCGTCAAAGACAACGTCAGACCCAAAACCAACAGGATGATGCTGCGCATTATTTGATCAATTTTGCCGAAGCCTTAGCGCCGTTCTGGCCGATAAACTCCAAGGTGTAAACCCCTGCAGGCAAATGAGCTACATGCAGTGCATACTGCGACATGTCGTCCATTCCCACATGGTCATAGGTTACCGAAACACGCTGACCGGCAGCATTCAAACAAATCAATTGAGAAAGTTCAAATGGCAAGAAAACAGCAGCCGAGGTAACTGCGGGGTTTGGATAAACCGCCACCTGAGAAATCACGGGCGTTTTCACAGCAGCTGAAGGACCTTGGGTACACAAGCACGTGTGAAAGCCCAAAGAATCAAACATATCACGGGGATTCAAAACCCACTCCAATTTGGGATTGAATTCCAACGGATTTTTGGCAACACCTGTCATTACGCTGTCTTTACGAATCAACGTTTTGTCCAAGGTATACCATGTACCTGTACCCGTGTATGGGGGTTTGTCGCTCCAAGCCGGACTCGGGCGTTCGCCAATTTTTCCAAAAATATCAACGGGCACCCATTTTCCGGTGGCATCATTGTATTTGTCCAACGACATGGCATCATCCCCGTTAAAACTCATGCTAAAGCTGGTGTTGTAGTCTTTACTCAAAAACAAATCCGCCTTCAAACGCAAAGACAGCACAACGGGCGTGTCCTGCCCGATTTTCGTAGTATCCGTGCGATCGATCACCAATACAGCAACATCTTTGGGCTGTAATGTGCCAGAGAGGATGTCCGACATCTGAGCCGTCCAAGCAGCAGAACCATTCTGCCAACGGGTTACGCGGTATTTGCTCAAATCTACCGCACTGCTCGTGGGATTATAAATTTCCAACGCTTTGTTGTTGCGTGAACCCTCTACATATTCTGAAATGAATAGTTCATTGCACTGCGCTTTGGCTTGGAAAATGCCCATCAAGGCGATGCAAAAAATGCCAATCGTTTTCTTCATGATGCAAAAATCACAAAAAAGAGGCAAAAACAGTTGTTTTTAGCAATAAATTAACGACAAAATAGCCAGTGAATCCGCAATTTTGTAACCCATATGGTCACTCGCCTCAATCAAAAGACTGTCAGTGTTCTCAGCAGCCTCAATTCGTTGGCTTGGATTGGTAGTATCTTATTGATTTTCAGCAGTTGTTTTTCCGCGCAAACCACGAACAGCATCCGTCCCAGTTTCCAAGTGGTGCAAAACCAAGCGGTGTTAGATTCCCTGCCCGATGACAGTGAGAGTTTGGCTCTGATCAGTCCCTATAAAATCAACATGGAAGCGCAGATGTCGGCCTACATCGCCACCATCGATTCTCCGTTTTCCAACGCATTTTTTATAGGCAATTTGGGTCGGTTGGCAGCCGACTACATGTACATCGCGGGCAACAAAATCAGTCAGCAACAGTTTGGGGTTCCGTGCCACTTTGCCATCAGCAACAACGGCGGTTTCCGAACCGGTCTTTATCCCGGACCTGTAACCATGAAACAATTGTTTGAAGTAATGCCGTTTGATAATGAACTGGTTTTACTTCAACTTCCCGGAAACTATGTAGACAGCCTTTTCCAATACATCGCCCAACTTCAAGGCACTCCCGCCGCCGGTTTTTTGATGTCGTTTAGCAAAGGAAATACGCGAAAAGAAAATCGCTATCAGACCCTGAAAATCAATGCTCAGCCCGCCAACAGCATCAAAGAGTTGTTAAGCCCGCAGTATACTCAATCGTTCGATTCGCGACGTGATTACCTGATTGCCGTGAATTCTTATATGGCCGTGGGGGGCGATGGGTTCACAATGCTCAAACACGCGAAGCGCATTCACTATACCGGTATCAACTTGCGCAACGTCATTGCTGAACAACTCAGAGCAGAATACGAAACCCATCATTTCATTGATCCCCGAAAAGAAATTCGCATCTACCATGAGCCTCAATAGAAAACAGTTTTTACAACAATTGGCTGTTTTGGCGGCGGCCTCAGCATTACCCCTCGATGCCATGGGCAAAGGTCTTTTCGATGTCTCGGACGCGGCATACCTCAAAAAACGAGAACCGCTCGATTTGCTCGTTTTACATACCAATGACCTCCACTCGCGAATCGACCCGTTTCCCGCCAACCACCCCTTGGCGGGAAAAGGCGGAATCGCCAATTTGGCCACACTGATTCGCGAACACCGTGCCCAACACACCCACATTCTGCTACTCGATTGCGGTGATGTGTTCCAAGGCACCCCCTATTTTAATCTGTTTGGCGGACAAGTGGAATACCAATGGATGCAAAACATGGGCTATCATGCCACCACCATGGGTAACCACGATTTCGATAACGGCATAGAACACCTGGCCAATATGTTAGAGAAAAATCCGGCCATACCCATGCTCAATTGCAATTACGAACTCTCGAAAACCCGCCTCAAAGAATTTGTGAAACCCTATAAAGTCTTGGAAATCGGCGGTAAAACCATCGGGATCACCGGCGTAGGCATCAGCCCCGAAAATCTCATTTTAGAGAGAATGATTCCCGGTTTGGTCTACCAAGATCCCGTTGCCTCCGTGCAAAAAACCGTAGATTATCTCCGAAATCAAGCCCACTGCGATGCAGTTTTTGTCATTTCTCACTTGGGATATTCCTACGATACCGACAAAATCGACGACCTGAAACTGGCAGCCCAAACCCACGGAATTACTGCCATCGTAGGCGGACATACCCACACCTTTTTGGAAAAAGCCACCGAAGTAACCAACACAAAAGGACAAACGGTTTTGGTAAATCAGGCGGGTTGGGGTGGATTGATGCTCGGACAACTCCGGTTTAGCCTTTAATTTGCAGTGTGAGTTTAGCAGAAGAAGAAATCCTCGACGAAGGATTATACGAACACTACGCGTTTACCTCGGATCCGGGCCAAGAGCCCATGCGCGTCGACAAATGGCTGATGCATAAAATTGCCAATGCCAGTCGATCCAAAATCCAGGCGGGCATTGAGTCTGGTGCTGTGGTGGTCAACGACAAACCCACAAAAAGCAACTACAAAATCAAACCGAACGATCATGTTCGTGTATTGCTGCCCACCGCCCCCAGAGATACAGAAGTTTACCCCGAAAACATTCCCCTCAACATTGTCTACGAGGACGATGACCTGTTGGTGGTAAACAAAGTGGCTGGCATGGTGGTGCATCCCGGACACAACAACTACTCCGGAACGCTGGTGAATGCCTTGGTCTATCATTTCGGACAACTGCCCACCAAAGACCAATACCACCGTCCTGGGTTGGTGCATAGAATCGATAAAGATACTTCGGGCTTGTTGGTTATTGGAAAAACCGATTATGCCCTGTCGCACTTGGGAAAACAATTTTTCGACCACAGCATCCACCGCAGGTATTGGGCCTTGGTTTGGGGCGAGCCCAAGCCCAAAGACGGCACCATACGCAGCTACCTGAACCGAGATCCATCAGACCGTCGCAGATCACGCTGCTTTGAAACGGAAGAAGAAGGCAAATTGGCCATCACCCATTATACCACACTCGAGAATTTTTATTTCGCTTCCCTGGTTCAATGCGAGTTAGAAACCGGCCGAACCCACCAAATTCGCGCCCATTTTTCAAGCATCAAACACCCCCTATTTTCAGATGAATTGTATGGTGGATCGGAGATAAAAAAAGGATCAGCCCTGCCCAAATTCAAACCGTTTATTGAAAATTGTTTCGACATCATGCCGCGACAAGCATTGCACGCCAAAGAGTTGGGATTCGTTCATCCCACAACCGGCGAAAACATGTTCTTCAGCAGCGAACTGCCCGAAGATTTCAGTACCGTGTTGAATAAAATCAGAAAGTACACCCAAGCGGCTCCAGCGTTGGAGTCGGATGACGAATAAATTACTCGTATTTCAATGTGATTTCAGCGCTGCGGGGAACAGACTGACAGGTGAGCACGTACCCTTCCGCGATTTCAGCATCACTGAGACCTTCGCGCTCCAGCATGTGCATTTTACCGGCCAATACTTTGGCGCGACAAGTGGTACACACCCCTACTGTGCAACTGTATGGAGGATCAATGCCTTGTTTCATCGCAGCATTTAAAATCGTGGTATTTTGATCACAGGTTACTGTATGCGTTTTTCCGTAAACCGTTAAGGTTACCTGAGCTACGCCATTGAAATCGGTGCTCTGTGCGGGTTTTTCATCGGCGGCATTTTTGCTTGTAGGTGCAGCGAAATACTCCGTATTCACCCGGTCATTCGCAATGCCCAATCCACGCAATCCGTCTTTGATCACCTCCATCATGGGTCCGGGACCACAGATAAAGTATTGGTATTGATCAAATGAACCACCAATTTTTGACTTCACAATGGATTGTACCTTGTCCACATTGAGCATACCTTTCAAACCAAAATAGGTGATAGGAGCTGTATCATAATTGTGATGAACTTTAAAACGACCGTTGCTTGATTTTTCCATGTCGGCCAACACCTGTTTAAAAATCACCGATTCGGGATTTCTATTGGCATAAACCAAGGTGACTTTGCTGTTGGGCTCGTCAGACAACACAGCCTTGGCGATACCCAAAACAGGCGTAATTCCGCTACCGCCGCCAAAAAGCACATAGTGTGCCGCACGAGACGATTCTGGCACCACCGTAAATTTACCCATGGGAGGCATCACCGCCATGACATCGCCTTCCTTGATTTCGCTGTTGAGGTAGTTACTCATCTTACCACCATCTACACGTTTCACCGTTACTGCCGGCAATGCGTCAACACCCGCATAGGTACACAAGGAATAGGAGCGACGAACTTTTTCTCCCGCCAATTCTACTTCAAAGGTGAGATACTGTCCGGCCGTATACGCAAATGTATCTTTCAGGTTTTCAGGAACTTCGAAATACAAAGTAGTGGCGTCCGCAGTTTCACGAACCAATTTCTTTACGGTTAAGGGAAAAAATCCTTCTGTCATATTAAGTGCAAATTTAACGCTGTTGCTCCGAGAAGAACACAATTAATCACAATTGGTTCAGCATTTCGAGGAAAATCACATCAAACGCTGATAGGCGCGCCACCAACGATCTGGCATTTCATCGGCACACACTTGCTCGTAATCTCTGTACGAACACCCTATGAAAAACGTCCGTTTATCATAGGGGTGCGGAATTTCCATCCACCAGCGGTTGCTTTTTCTACTCTTATAGAACACGATTTCATGACCCGTAGAACTCAACCGATTTCGATAAATTAAAAATTCCGTGGAATCATGGGTGGGATGGTCGTGGTATCGACTTGTAAACCCATCCACGAAATACCAGACCATTTGGGCCAACAAATCGGTGGAAGCCTCATCCTGTATATCGGATTTCAACCCATAGAAAAAGGCCGATGACAACTGATTCGAAATCCCCGCATAGCGCGCAATTCGCGCCGCTTCCTCGGCATACAATCCGTTGGGAGAACCCAATTGCGTGGCCGGCGCGTCACATTTGCGAATGGAATTCAAATCAAACTGTAAAATATGAGCACTCCGTAAAATCGGTTCCGTCTCCTCAATCGAATCCCTCACTTCACCCAATCGGTGGTTTTCGAAATACATTTTCTCCAATAACGCTGCCGTGCTCTCCGAAATGTAATAAGCCTGGGTGGCCAAAAAATCAATGTTGAATAAATTGGAGGGCTTCTCTACCAAGATGGAACGCAGCGGCGTACCTTCTTCCATATCGATGCCCGGTGTAACCTGAACGATTTCAACAGGTGTGTCATGCTGTCGGTAAGCCTTGTAATGTCCGTAAATCAGACTGTCACTTCCACCCACAACAACTACGTGAATGCCCATACCCAACAATTCACCCATCGCCTCGCTCAAGGCAAATTGTCGCTGTTTTTCGTCGTCCGTTTCCACCAAATTTCCCAGATCGGCCATGACCAAATCGCCAAAACGCCATTGTAAACTGTAAAACGACTGTCGGAAAGCGTCCGCACCCGCACCACTACCAATGAGTGCCAACTTGGTTTTTTTGAGCTTGGGAAACGCCTTCCCATGCACCAACAACTTGCCTCCAACGGTTTCCTTACAATCGCGGTGCGGTGCCCAAACCGATTCGTCAATGGGGGTAAAAAATGCGTCCAACATGCTTCACGAAAATCCTTAACACCTCATCATTTGGCAAATCAATGAATCCACATGACTACAATAATGGAATCAAGCGACCCAAACGGTCACAACCATGGGTTTACTTAATACCCAAAAATAACACCTGTATACCGCTTACGGAGTAATGGTTGCTTCAACCCAATCATAGGAGCCGAGTGCCCCAACCGCATCGTTACTCCAGTTGGAATACAACAAGACGGGCTCAGCAAATGGGTTGTCCGACACCTGTAAATCACGCAAATAACGCTCCTTGTAGCCCTCATCCATCACCCAAAATGTACCCGCACACTCGTGTAAAATCAAAGGGTCTGTTGGCGTTCCACCACCCGGGCCCATGGCCATGAAAATTCGGTCGTTGAAGAAATACCGCAAAGTATCGGCCGACTTGCCCTCCGCAATGCCTTCATTGCTGAAAAATAGCTCACTGCCATAAAAATCGCCCTGACCGTCTTCCATCACCATGTTGAATTTGGGCGCGTAAAAAAAGCCCGTTTTGGTTGTACCCGATTTCAATTCCATCGCCACATTCACGCTCTGACCGCCCCAATTGTTGGCCTCCAATTTGCCAATGCGATATTGACCAATTAACAAATCGGTTTCTTTCAATGCGGGTGGAACCGTGGTCTTGGAAAAATAGGTTGACCCATCCTTGAGTACCACATCCACACGGTATTCATGTTCGTTCACTATGGGCAAGGCAAAAGCACGTATGCGATACAACATGATCGCAGAATCAAACGGAATCCTCACTGATTTACCCGCGGTGATATCCGTGATTGTTACCGTAGCATCTCCAACGCGCGGCACTTCGTAATCCTGTGGACCGAAATACGGTTTGGTGTAACCCAACTCCACTGTAATATTCGGGTCCTTCGGTGATAAATAGCAGGTAATTGCGGTCCGTTTTTTATACGTGGGCAAATCCACCGTAGCGTCTTGGTCATAACACCCCGTGGCCAAAATCACCACCGACAACACACCACCAATCCAACGAAAAATATTGTTCATCATGACTTTGCTTAACGAAATTTATAAGTCCAACTTAGAGACGGAATCATTGGAAACAGTGTGGCCTTTTTCAAGGTCCGTACCGTTCCTGCGTCATTCAACTGACCATAGTAAAAGAAGGGATTGTAGCGATTGTAAGCGTTGTAAAAACTCAATTCCCACGTTTGTATACCCCGTTTTTTCTCTTTCTTGAACTGTAAGCCCACATCCAAACGATGATAAGCCTCCATCCTGAAACTGTTGCGCTTGCCGTAATCGATCAGCTCGTTGTTAAAAAAGCCAGCCGCCGCATCCCAAACTTCAGGAAACGAACCCATGTAATGGCCCGAACCCCGCAAATACCCCTGTGGCATCGTGATCGCATTGCCGGTGCCATAAACCCACGTTGCAGACGCCGTGAACAATTTACTCAATCGATAAATGCAAACAATAGAAGCATCATGCCTTCTGTCGTACTTGGCGTAGTATTTCAACCCCTGATTCACCTCGTCGAACTGCAATTGCGTCCAACTCAACGTATAGCCTATCCATCCACTCAACTTGCCTACCTGCTTTTGCAAGAACACTTCTGCTCCATAGCTCCAGCCCAATCCGCTGGTTACTTGGCTTTCCCAGGCTTTATCATTGGTGGAAACATTGGGATTGAAGAAGTCATCGCCCAATAAAAACGAAGCCCCCTCTTTGTAGGTGATTACGTTGGTCATGGTCTTGTAATACCCTTCTACACTCAACGAAAATCCCTTGTTAAAATCCTTGGCGATGCCCGTGGCCAACTGTTGACTTTGCATCGGTTTCACATTGGCCGTTGCCGGAACCCATAAATCGGTTGGCAATCCAATGCCCGTACTGCTCAACAAATGAATGTATTGATTCATCAGAGCATAGCTCGCCTTCAACGCCAAATCCTTCCGGATATTGTAGGCCATACTCAAACGAGGCTCGGGGTTCAATACCTGTTTATTCTCTACCACATAATGACTCAATCGCAAACCGGGATAAAAGTTCCATGCCCCCTCCCGCCATTGATCCTCCACATACACCCCACTTTCATAGGTGTTGATGACCTTGATTTTGCGGTTGAAATTAAAATTTGAACCCACTTTCAAGACGATGGCACTCGGACTGAATTGATGGTTAATCGTTGAAAACCCCGCGCGAATCATGTGCTTGGGATTGGGCCTGAAATCCACGTCGTACTTCACCCCGTAATCGTTGATGGTACTGGAATATCCCAACTCGAACTGACTTGTATCGCTCTCTTTTTGTAAGATGTTAATGCTCAAATCATAGTGACTGTAGATTAACGCCGCATTGGCAAAGGTTTTGGGGTTGAACTGATGATTCCACCGACCTGTGAGGGTCTTATTACCCCAGCCAAAGTTGGTTTTAAATTGGGATTTCGCCTGTTTGTCGTTCAGGTAAAATTTATCGCGACCAAAATACCCGGATACGTATAGTTTGTCTTTGTTCGACAGGATATAATTGGCCTTGGCATTCATGTCGTAGAAGTAATACCCTGCATTGGCGCCATTGGTACTTGCCATAATCAAAGGCTGAACCAACGCATCCAAATACGTTCGACGCCCGGATATCATGAATGAACTTTTTCCTTTGACGATGGGCCCCTCAAATACCGCACGAGAACTGATCACGCCAACACCCACCTCCCCAGCAAATTTCTTGTTATTACCCTCCTTCATGTTCATGTCGATCACACTTGACAACCGTCCACCGTACCGGGAAGGGAACCCGCCCTTAACCAACTCCACACTGCGCAAGGCATCGCCGTTGAACAAAGAGAAAAATCCAAATAAATGACTGGCGTTGTATACAATCGCTTCATCCAATACAATCAAATTCTGGTCGGGACCTCCGCCTCGAACGTAAATGCCCGACTGTCCTTCCCCGCCCTTCTGAACACCCGGCATCAGCTGTATCACTTTCAACACGTCTTTTTCGCCCAAAAGAGCCGGAATTTCTTTGATCTGTTGCACCGGAATGTCGATCCTACTCATATCGGCACGATCCGCGATGGTCGTCTTTTTCGCCCTAATTTCAACCGCACCCATCGACTCAACAACTTGGATGGCCGACAATTCGATGTTTACTGCCGTATCCGCTTTGGCCGTCCAATACACACTGTCGGCATAAAAACCGGGAAATCGAAAATACACCCACTGGGGTTGTCCGATAGGAATGGTAATGGAATAAAACCCGTAGCTGTTGGATAACGTTCTGCTAGCATTGGGTGTGGCGGCAATCACCACGTTGCCCAACATTTCACCACTGCTTTTTTCGCGCAGATAGCCACTGATACTGGCCTTGGAAATGGGCGATTGGGCCTGGACTTGATGGGCTGAACTCACCAATAAGCCAAACACAAGGAACCAAGATTTGCTTAACAATCGACAGATCATAAAAATGCAAACTTAGGCATACGCCACAGCATTTTGGTATTGAAAGGTCGTCTGTTCGACGAATTAACCGGTTAAATGGCTACCGGTGCTTTGATTCCCGGATGGGGATCGTAACCCTCCAAGGTGAAATCTTCAAAAGTGAAATCAAACAAATCTGTAACAGACGGATTCAATTTCATGGTAGGATAGGGTCTAGGCTCTCTCGACAACTGCAGTTGAACCTGCTCCATGTGGTTGCTGTAAATGTGCGCATCGCCAAAGGTGTGCACGAAATCGCCAGGCTGCAAACCACAAACCTGTGCCATCATCATCGTGAGTAAGGCATAACTGGCAATGTTAAATGGCACGCCCAAGAACAAATCCGCGCTGCGCTGGTATAACTGACAACTCAATTTTCCATTGGCCACATAGAATTGAAACATGGTATGACAAGGCATCAACGCCATTTGCTTGATTTCTCCCACGTTCCAAGCATTAACTAAAATTCGACGACTGTCGGGACTGTTTTTTATCAAATGCAATGCCTCGGCGATTTGATCAATAACCGATCCGTCCTTGGCCTCCCAAGAACGCCACTGCTTGCCGTAAACAGGACCCAAGTTGCCATCGGCATCGGCCCACTCATCCCATATACTTACGCCATGCTCTTTCAAATAGGCGATGTTTGTTTCTCCCTTCAAAAACCACAACAATTCATAGACGATGCTCTTCAAGTGCACCTTTTTGGTTGTTATCAGCGGAAACCCTTTCTGTAAATCAAAGCGCAACTGTCCGCCAAACACACTAATTGTGCCTGTACCAGTACGATCCGATTTGTGGTCGCCATGCGCCAAAACGTGTCGCAAAAAATCTTCGTAAACAAATGCAGCGCTCATGAGTGATAGGGGGTTGGACAAAATTAATTGATTCAAAGACACCCAACGGAAACCACAGAGAATATTCTCCAAAACATTTCAACAAATGCAGAGGCGCCCATGAAAATCTTCAAATAAGCGTTAATTTGACACTTATCATGGGCTCTGCCACTCAAAATCCCGAAAAAACTCCACAAGAATTGATAAAATCGATGGGCACATCCACGTGAAGATGCAAAAAACGCGTAAGTTTGCAAGTCAATACGATTATGGCAGAAGTTGTTAGATTACCCAAGATGAGCGACACCATGACAGAAGGTGTCATCGTTAAGTGGAACTACAAAGTAGGTGATACCGTAAAAAGCGGAGACATTTTGGCGGAAGTAGAAACCGACAAAGCCACAATGGACATGGAGGTCTACGCCAAAGGCACCCTCTTACATTTGGCTTTGAATGAAGGTGATGCAACGCCTGTTGACAGCATCATTGCTGTGGTAGGAAACCCCGGAGAAGACTTTCAATCACTTTTGGGATCCGCGCCGGCTCCAGCAGCCACACCCGCTGTGGCGATAGAAGCCGCAGCAACTCCAGCACCTGTAGCCGCAACGCCTGTAGCAGCGGCTCCTGTGGCACCCGCTCCAGTATCAACCCCCTCTGTTAGCAATGATGAGCGCTTGAAAGCCAGCCCCTTGGCCAAAAAATTGGCTGAAGAAAAAGGCATCGACATCACACAGATACAAGGCAGCGGAGAAAACGGCAGAATCGTGAAGAAAGACATCGAAACCTTCACCCCCGCGGCATCCAAAGCGTCTGCTCTAGCCGTAGTACCTGCCGGTGAAGAGAGTTTCCATGAAGTGAACGTATCGCAAATGCGTAAAACCATTGCCTCTCGTTTGGGTGAAAGCAAATTCTCTGCACCCCACTTCTATCTTACCCTAGAAATCAACATGGACAAAGCCACACAGGCACGTGAACAAATGAACACGGTGAGCGATGTGAAAATTTCTATGAACGATATCGTAATCAAGGCAGCCGCCGCCGCTTTGCGCAAAAACCCCAACATCAACTCAAGTTGGTTGGGTACAAAAATCCGCTACAACCATCACATCCACATTGGCGTGGCCATGGCTGTTGAAGATGGTTTGCTGGTTCCTGTGGTTCGCTTTGCCGACAACAAATCACTAAGCCAAATCAGCAGCGAAGTGAAAGAATACGGCAAAAAAGCCAAGGAAAAGAAACTACAACCCCAAGATTGGACAGGCAATACCTTTACAATCAGCAACTTGGGTATGTTCGGTATCGATGAGTTCACCGCCATCATCAACCCCCCCGATGCGTGCATTTTGGCCGTAGGTACCGTAAAGGATACCGTGGGCGTTGTGAACGGTGAGATAAAACCCGTGAAAACCATGAAGGTTACGCTGAGCTGTGACCACAGAGTTGTAGACGGTGCCATGGGTGCCCAGTTCTTGAAAACACTGAAAGAATATCTAGAAGAGCCCTACCGATTATTGGTATAACAAAAATCTAAGGGCTGCTACCGCAGCCCTTTTTTATGCTATGAAACTCAAGTTTAATCACATACAAGACCTGTCAGACGCCCGCTATGCCGCCGCCGCCATGGCAGAATGGATCGGTTTCCGCGTGGGTGAAATTCCACTTCAACAAGTCCAAGAAATTATCGGCTGGTGCGCCGGGCCAAAACTCACCTTGGAATTGCACAACACCCACATCAAAGACATGGCCATCAGCTGGTGCGATATCCTGCCAGTGGATGCCATTGAATGTCGCGCCGCCGACCTTCCCTTTTGGCAAGCCGCCCTTACCAACCCTTCCTATGAATGGATCACCCTGGATGAAACTACAGCCACAGTGCATAGTCAACCGCCAACAACAATTACTTTGGTAGACCCTGCCAATACCGCCCCGGCCCACATCAAATCGATGAATCTCGAAGCCATCTCGTTAAATTGTGAAAAAGAAGCGGTGGTTGGCATGAAAAATTATGACCTTTGGAATGACCTTCTCGAAACCCTAGAAATTTGGTAATCATGAAAAATATCCTCCCTTTTGCCCTGATTTGTTGTATCGCCATGGGCTTTGCTGCCTGCTCAAACAACCCCGAAGGGGCTTTCAACGAAGCAGAAAAACACACCCAAGATTCTTTGGACAGCCTCAGCAATGAAGCCTTATTCGATGACCTCTATCAAGATACGGCCAAGAAAGATACAACCACCGCCAAACCGGGTGATGTAACCACGGAAACACTCCCCAAAACATCCCCAGAAAACACTCCTCTTCAACCCCAACACCCATGAAAATTGCCGTTGTAGGCGCCACCGGACTGGTGGGCACAAAAATGCTCGAAGTATTGGCTGAACGCCACTTCCCCATCACTGAACTCTTACCCGCAGCCTCTGCCAAAAGCGTGGGCAAAACCATCGAATTTCAAGGCAAAACCTATCCCATTGTCTCGTTGCAAGAAGCGGTTGATGCCAAACCCCACATCGCCATTTTTAGCGCCGGGGGTAGCGTAAGTACAGAATGGGCACCCAAATTCGCCGCCAACAACACCTTCGTCATCGATAACTCCAGCGCCTGGCGCATGGATCCCTCAGTGCCCCTGGTCGTGCCTGAAGTAAACCCCGATGCCATCCAACCCCACCATAGAATCATTGCAAATCCCAACTGCTCTACCATCCAAATGGTGGTGGCTCTCAAACCCCTGCACGACGCCTATCAACTGCAACGTGTGGTGGTAAGCACCTATCAAAGCGTGACCGGTACCGGACAAAAAGGCGTTGCCCAATTGCTCGCAGAAAGAGCCAATCAGCCCGTAGAGGCGGTATACCCTCATCCCATCGACCTCAATGCCTTGCCGCATATTGATGTCTTCCTCGACAACGGCTATACCAAAGAAGAATGGAAAATGATGGTGGAAACCCGCAAAATCATGGACATTCCTGCGCTGAATATCACCGCCACCACCGTGAGAATCCCTGCCATGGGCGGCCATTCAGAGAGCGTCAATGCGTCGTTTGCTCATCCGTTCGACCTCGAAGAAGTCAAGTCTCAATTGGGCCAAGCCCCCGGCGTGACCCTTCAAGACGATCCCAAAAGCAACCTGTACCCGATGCCCATCACCTGTCACGACAAAGACGATGTATTTGTGGGTAGAATCCGCAGAGACGACAGCGCACCCAACACCCTCAACATGTGGGTGGTATCAGACAACCTACGCAAAGGCGCGGCCACAAATGCCGTACAAATCGCGGAATTGTTGCTACAGAAAGATTGGGCCAAGGAACAATTTACCCTTTGAGTTGTTAGTCGTATCATGTTGGTCGACAACCCCCAGGATACCGCCGAAGAAACCCCTCAAGACAACAGGCCACTGGTGTTAAAGGATGCCCTGTTTCAGGGTGATGCCCACAACGCTCCCTATGCCTTGAGCGTGAGCTCTCCTAAAATTGAGCCGATCGACAAACGCATGTTGGTGGCCAACGCGCATGAGAGCATGCAACACCAAGCCGAACAGCAAATTTCCATGCTGAAAAAACAGGCAGAATTGCTCATGAAACAGGCCAAGGCCATCGAAGACCGACTTTCGCTTTCTCATGCCATTTACAAGGCCGACATCAATTTTGAACCCGTAATACATGGTATTTACCACCTGTATCAAAAAGACGATGGCACGCAGGTTTTGAGCATGGTGGCACCCTACGAATGGGGAAGAAATGCACCTTACACCTTTTTGAATACCGTTCGATTGCTGGCCGATCGCACCTGGGAAATTTTGGCCTGAGCGATACCCGCCTCAACCGCTTTTTCAGTGAGACAGACCCGATCTTAGGGTTGCTCAGACAGCCATTGATCCACGGCTTTTCTCACCGATCCTGCCGCCAATAACCGCGCCTTGGCTTCTGCTTCCAGCAACCCTGTGGCTTCCATCACCATGTTTGTGCCCCTGGCAATCAACTTGTAATTCGTGAGTTGCATGTCAATCATTTTGTTGTCCTTCACATGTCCCAACCGAATCATCACGCTGGTTGTAATCATGTTCAACACCATTTTGGTGGCTGTACCCGCCTTCATGCGCGTGCTACCGGTGACAAATTCCGGACCTGTTTCCACTTCTACGCACACATCGCACACCAATTTCATTTCACTACCCTTATTACACACTACGCCCCCCGTGGCAATGCCTAGGGCTTGACATTTTCTCAAGGCACCAATCACGTAAGGGGTTCTGCCCGATGCTGCAATTCCGATTACCACGTCTTGGGTATTAACACCATACGCTTCCAAATCTCGAAACCCTTGTTCCTCATCGTCTTCGGCAAACTCTACCGCTTTGCGGATGGCTCCGTCGCCTCCGGCGATGATCCCTATCACTTTGTCAAAGGGAACGCCATACGTGGGCGGACACTCACTGGCATCTACAATACCGAGGCGACCGCTGGTTCCAGCACCCATGTAAAATAAGCGTCCGCCAGCTTGCAACCTAGAAAAAACCAACTCACACAGCGCCGCAATGTGGCTCGCTTCGCTCGCCACCCGCTGGTGACATAAAGCATCTTCCTGGTTGATGCCCTTCACCAACGATAAAAAATCCAACGCCTCTAAATTCCTGTGTCCCGAACTCGACTCCGTATGCATTACGCAAAAGTATCCTTTTGATAGCGACCGCCCAAAAATGTCAGCCACTCCTTATACACCCCCTCCGCCATGACGCGAGGAAATTTCGCCTGACCACCCATCTTACCGCGATAATCCATAAAATCCAAAAAATCCGATTCCGGCAACCAAAACAACTCCATCCGCTTCAATACGTGCTTTCGCTCGGTAGCATAATCATCGTTTAACTCTATCAAAGCCTCATCCAAAATACGCTGCGATTCAACCACATCCGGCTTCTCAACCCCCGCAGGATACGCCAAAAACCAGCGATGTCCCATCTCCCCGTTGTCGTGTTTCAACCCCCTCACCGTAAACTCCGGCACCGAAAATCCCAACGACTTACCCAACGCCAACGTTGCGCGGTTCATGTTATCCACCGACAGATGCTCACCACACAAACTCAAATACTGCTTGGTTCTCCCCACTATCTTGATTTCACAAGCATCCACATCCGTAAACTGAATCACATCGCCAATCAAATAACGCCATGCACCCGCACAAGTGGTAATTAATATGGCATAATCCACCCCGGCCTCTACCTCGTCGATGTCCAAGGCCACAGCCCCCGACTTTACATCCCCCGAATCCGTGAAATTGTCTGAATTGAATGGCACAAACTCGAAATACATTTTGTTTCGAAATACCAATCCCATGCCCGAACTGTTTAGCTTGTTTTGGTTGGCAATGAAACCCTCACTGGCCAAATACGTCTCAAAATAATAAATGGGACGTCCCAACATCGCATCAATTTGGTCTTTGTACGGTGTAAGCGATACCGCCCCCCACGTGTAAACACTCAAATGTGGCCATATCTCATGGATATTGTTCAATTGGTAACGCGCTAAAATGCGCTCAAACAACATCTTCACCCACGCAGGCCCACCCGCAATCATGGCAATGTCCCAATTCGGGGCCTCGTTCACCATAATCTCCAATTTGTGATGCCAGTCGCGCTCTTTTTTAATTTCGTCTGTGGGTTTGGCAAATCGATCAATCCAAAACGGCAAATGCAACGTGGTGATACCACTCAAATCCCCAGAGTATTTCTGTCCATCAAAATTCAAATCCGTGCTCCCGCCCATCATCAAATAATGCTTGGTGAAAAAGTCTTTGGGCACGTCAGTCTTGGCAATGGCAAACAACTGACGTCGGCTCGCCCGAGCCATGGCTTTCAACTGATCCTGGGTCACGGGAATGTACTTACTCGCCCCTTGGGTGGTTCCCGAACTCAAGGCAAAATATTTGGCACTGCCCGGCCAAGTCACATTGTCCTCCCCGCTGTATTCTCGCTGCCACCAGTCATGCATGGCCTCATAGTCTGTGATGGGCACCCGCTGCTTAAACTCGGCCACCGTATCTTCAGAAATCAACAGCGATTCAAACTGATACCGCTTGCCGTATTCCGTATTTCGGGCATGAAACAACATTTTTTTCAAGGTGCGATCTTGCCATTTCTTTGCCCGCGCACTTTTCAAAGTGAACACATCGGTCACGTTCTTGGCACGCTCAAACAAGGGTCCTAAAAAATTCTTGGGTGATGCCATAGGGATTTTTCCTGTCACGATGATACAAAAATTACGCCACGCTTGTGGCACCTGCGAATAATTACAGACCTTTGTAGTTAGAATGGCAGATGGATTAATGCATGAAATCAGGGACAAATGGCTCCAAGTAGTGGCCTTTGTAGAAGAGAATTTTGAGAAAAAACCCGATCTCAACGCCATCTTGTTCCTCATAGGTGTGAGGGAGTTGGGCGAACTTCGCGACAAACCCTTCACCAAAGAAGAAAAAGTGCACCTGATGCACATCGCCACCTGCAAAATTTTGAGTTATAGCGGGTATTACAAACACATCGGGTTCGACAAAAATGGTTGGCCCGCTTGGGAAAATGTATCGCCACTGCCCAACCTCGGTTACCTCGAACAGGAAAGTTTGATGCGACAGCACATTGTTGAATATTTTGAAACAGAAGAAATCATCCAATTCCAATAATCAATCCCATAGCGTAATATTGAACCCATGTTGAAAAAGACTCTGAAGTTTCTTCCCGTTGCGATGATCATGGCCGCAGCCCTTGTTCCTTACACGGCCTGCAATACCGAGAACAAATCCGCACAAACCGACTCTGCCACCGCTACCCCTGCCGCCAATTCGGGCGAAGATTTTAGCGATTCTACCGCACCCGCCGATTGGGTTAGGGTTTCCGTTAAAACCACGGTGGGCGATATGGTGCTGGCCCTCAACCCAGCGCAAAAACAACATACCGAAAACTTCATTAAATTGGTCAACCAAGGATTCTATAACGGCGTGCTCTTTCACCGGGTGATCAAAGATTTCATGGTGCAAAGCGGCGACCCAAAATCCAAAGGCGCAGCCCCCAACGTTCAATTGGGCGATGGAGGTCCCGGTTACACCGTGCCCAATGAAATCAAAAGCGAATACAGGCATTTTAGAGGCGCGCTCTCCGCTGCCCGTCAGAGCGACGAGTTAAACCCGATGAAAAACAGCTCCGGCTCCCAGTTTTTCATCGTTACCGGAACCCAAGTCTCTGAAGCACAATATAAAATGGCCCTCGAAACCATCGCTTTCGACCTATTCCGTAAAGATCCCGCCAACGCAGAAATGGTGAGAAATGGCCAAATCATGAGCCAGAGCGGAAACATGGCTGGACTGCGTGCCATCGAGTTGCAAGTGAAAGAGAGAATGAACCCCATCATCGAAAAGTTGTATGCCGAAATTCCCGAGATCGACAAAAAACGATACGCGAATTGGGGCGGTGCACCCAACCTCGATAACAACTACACCGTTTTCGGAAAATTGGTGTCGGGCTACCACGTGCTCTCAGCCATCGAAAACCAACCCACAAACATGCAAGATCGACCCACCCGCGATATCAGCATCATTGAGGCCAAAGTGTTGAAATAATTTGGAAATTCGGGGGATAAGTGGTATATTTGCAACACTTTTCCAATTAACCTTAGGAAGGGGACAGGCCAAAAGCAGTCCCCTTTTTTGTTGACTATGGCAAACGTAATACAGAAACTCACCGCCCTTGTAGAACAGGAAGCCCCCGCTTTCGGATTGTTCTTGGTAGCCCAAACCACGGGTCCTGCCAAGTTATTCCAATTCTACATGGACAGCGAAGAACCGCTTTCGATGAAGGCCCTTTCCGATTTCACCCGCCACATTTCCCAAAAGATTGACGAGGAGGATTCCGGGTTGAACGAAGAGGCCTTTACATTTGAAATTTCATCGCCTGGGGCGGAAAGACCCCTGGTGAATCGGAAACAATATACCAAGCACGTGGGTAGATCGTTCGATTTTGTATTGAGCGAACAAACCCTCAGCGGCAAACTCATGGAAATCCGCGAAGACGACACCTTTGTCATCGTAGAAACCGTGAAAGAAAAAGGAAAAAAATTGGTAGAGGTCACCCATGAAGTGCCCTTCGCCAACATTCAATCTGCAACCATCATAATCAGCTTCAAATAATATGAAAGTCAAGGCAAAAGATCTCGGCATCAACCTTGTGGAGAGTTTCTCCGAATTTAAGGAGTTCAAGAACATCGACCGCGCCACCATGATGCGCGTACTGGAAGACGTGTTCCGCAACATTCTGAAAAAGAAGTACGGAAACGATGCCAACTTCGACATCATCATCAACACCGAAACCGGTGACATCGAAATGTATCACCTCCGCCTCATCGTTGAGGAAGGAGAAGTGGAAGACGCAAACCTGCAAATTGCGCTGTCTGAGGCCCAAACGTTGGAGCCCGACTACGCCGTAGGGGAAGATTGCATTCAACAGGTGTTTTTGGACGATTTCGGTCGCCGCAGCATCTTGAACGCACGTCAGGCCTTGATGAGTCGCATCATCGAACTGGAAAAAGACGAGTTGTTCAAAAAATACAAGGACAAACGCGGTGAAATTATCACCGGCGAAGTATATAACGTGTGGAAACGCGAAATCATGGTTCTGGACGATGAAGGCAATGAATTGTCGCTCCCCAAAGAACACATGATCCCCCGCGATATGTACAAAAAAGGCGATACCCTGCGCGCCGTAATCCACGAAGTGGAAATGGACAAAGGATCTCCAAAAATTGTGCTTTCTCGTACCTCACCCGAGTTCTTGGAGCGATTGTTTGAATTGGAAGTTCCTGAAATTTTGGACGGCTTAATCACCATCAAAAAAGTAGTGCGCGAACCCGGCGAGCGTGCCAAAGTAGCCGTTGAAAGCTACGATGATCGCATCGACCCAGTAGGGGCTTGCGTAGGGGTAAAAGGAGCTCGTATCCATGGAATCGTTCGTGAATTGCGCAACGAAAATATCGATGTGATCAACTACACCACCAACACCAACTTGTACATCCAACGTTCTTTGCAACCCGCTGCCATCTCTCGCATTGAGTTGAACGACGACAAAAAAACAGCCGATGTGTTCTTGGATGCCGATCAAGTTTCCTTGGCCATTGGTAAAGGCGGACACAACATCAAGCTGGCCGGCAAATTAACAGGCTACCAGATTGAAGTGTACAGAATGGCTGTAACCACCAACGACGAGGATGATGTGGATTTGGACGAATTCTTGGACGAAATCGATACTTGGATCATCGAAGAATTCAAGAAGATTGGTTTGGATTCAGCAAAATCTGTCATCAACACCCCAGTGGAAGATTTGATGCGCAGAACCGAACTCGAAGAAGAAACCATCATCGAAGTTCAAAAGATTCTGAGAACAGAATTCGAAGACTAATCGATCTCGCTAAGCCCCACAGCCCCCAAGGATGTGGGGCTTAGACGATAACCGCTTCATTTCACCCCGTGGAATTGAGGTAAACCTTGGGAATTATTGACAATAGAACTAATTTTGAAAGAAAATATGGCGGAATACCGTTTAGCAAAAGTAGCCACCGAGTTGAATCGAAGCTTCCAAGTACTTGCCGATGTGCTCAATCAGCGAGGCTTCGATGTAATGCCCAAACCCACAACGAAAATTACCGAAGACATGTATCAAGCATTGCTTCGCGAATTTTCAGCGGATAAGGCCGCCAAGGACGAGGCGAAGCTGTTGAAAACCAACCGCGATAATAAGCCCACGCCGCCGCCAGCACCCGCTCCGGCAGCAAAACCCACAACCCCTGTGGCCAAACCCGCTGTAGAAGAGGAGGTGAAAACCCCTGAACCCGCTGCGGAAAAATTGGTTACACGTTCCGAAGAAGTCGTAGGACCCAAAATCTTGGGTAAAATTGATATCGGTGGTAAAAAGCCCAAAGCCGTTGATGTACCCGCCGTGGTGGAATCAGCACCCATCGCAGAAGAACCCAAAGAAATCGCACCTGCCGTAGAAGCGAAAGAAGTGGTGAGCGCTCCCCCAGTGGAAGAAAAAACACCCGAGCCCACACCAGAACCTGTGGTTGAAGCCCCAGCCGCACAGGCTGAAAGCAAAACCGCCGCTCCAGTCACCGAAGAAGAGGATATCGAGAAAATCGATACCAAATTTGAAGTGCTCTCAGGTCCGAAAGTATTGGGAAAAATCAACCTCCCCACCGTGGCACCTACCGGTGTGAAATCGTTGGCTGGTGAAGCCCGCGACGACCTTCGTGAAAAACGCAAACGCAAACGCAAGCAAGCAGGCACCGAAAAAGTAGCCGTGCAAGAACGCGTTAAACAAGACCAAACTACTTCATCCAACAATACCGATAACCGCACTGCCCCCAAAGCAGAAATCTCAAAAGAAGCTGTTCAGCAGAAAGTGAGAAATACGATGGGACAAATGGGCAATGCCGGTAGGTCTCGTGGAATGAAGCAAAAAATCAAACAGAAAAACAAGGAAGACCGCGCCAACGACCGCAGAGAAACCAACCTCCGCAAAGAAAAGGAAAGCAAAATCCTGAAAGTAACCGAATTCCTCACCGCCAACGAATTGGCCACCATGATGAATACCAGCGTTACCCAGGTTATCTCCTCTTGTTTTATGTTGGGATTGATCGTTTCTATCAACCAACGTCTCGATGCTGAAACCATCCAAATTGTGGCCGACAACTTTGGCTTCGAAGTGGAATTTGTGGATGCAGAGTCACAAATTGAAGCGGCCGACAACGAAATGGACGACGAAGCAGATTTGTTGCCTCGCGCTCCCATCGTTACCGTGATGGGTCACGTTGACCACGGTAAAACCTCGTTGCTCGATTATATCCGTAAAGCCAACGTTATCGCTGGCGAAGCCGGAGGAATTACCCAGCACATCGGTGCCTATGAAGTAACCCTCGCCGACGGAAAGAAAATCACCTTCTTGGATACTCCCGGACACGAAGCGTTTACCGCGATGCGTGCCAGGGGTGCGAAAGTAACCGATTTGGCCATCATCGTAATCGCGGCCGACGACTCCGTGATGCCCCAAACTCGAGAAGCCATCGCCCACGCACAAGCGGCGGGTGTGCCCATGGTTTTTGCCTTCAACAAAATTGATAAAGACGGCGCCAATGCCGACAAAATACGCGAGCAATTGGCGGCCATGAATATCTTGGTAGAAGACTGGGGTGGTAAATTCCAGTGCCAAGAAATCTCAGCCAAAAAAGGCCTCAACGTAGACAAGTTGCTTGAAAAAGTACTCTTGGAAGCGGAAATGATGGACCTTAAAGCCAACCCCAACCGCAGAGCCAAAGGTACTGTGATCGAAGCCACCCAAGAAAAAGGTCGTGGTATCGTGTGTAGCATGTTGGTACAAACCGGAACCTTGCGCATCGGTGACCACGTAGTTGTGGGTCCCTATTACGCCAAAGTACGTGCCCTGTTCAATGAACGCGGCGGAAAAATCGATACGGCACCGCCAAGCACACCCGTGAAAATGCTCGGTTTCTCCGATGCACCCACCGCCGGTGATGCCTATGTGGTATTTGCCGACGAAAGCGAAGCCAAAGCCCTTGCCAACAAACGTTTGCAATTGGTGCGTGAACAAGGCATCCGGACCAAGCGACATATCACCCTGGACGAGATCGGACGTCGTTTGGCCGTTGGAAACTTCAAAGAATTGAAGCTGATCGTAAAAGGAGATGTGGATGGTTCTGTGGAAGCCTTGTCCGATTCATTGTTGAAATTGACCACCGAGGAAATCGCGGTAAATGTGATTCACAGTGGTGTAGGACAAATTACCGAAAGCGATGTATTGTTGGCCTCTGCCTCAGATGCCATCATCGTTGGTTTCCAAGTTCGTCCTTCCGCCAAAGCGAAACAAATTGCCGAAAACGAAGAAATCGATATCCGTACCTACTCCGTCATCTACCAAGCCATCGATGAAATCAAAGCCGCGATGGAAGGTATGTTGAGTCCTGAAGTGGTTGAAAAAGTCATCGGTAACGTGGAAATCCGTGAAGTATTCAAAATCTCCAAAGTGGGTACCATTGCCGGTTGCTATGTAACCTCTGGTATGATCGAGAGAAAAGCCAAGCTTCGCGTAATTCGCGATGGTGTAGTCATCCACACAGGTGAACTCGCCTCGTTGAAGCGTTTCAAAGACGATGTGAAAGAAGTGGCAAAAGGCTACGAATGCGGTCTTCAAGTAGAAAGATTCAACGATATCCAAGAAGGCGATTATCTGGAAATCTTCAAAACTGAAGAAGTAAAGCGTAAACTGTAATTTTTGGTACAGACTTTGCTTTATACACAAAAAATTAACACCATGAAAAAAACATTGACTCTTTTGGCCGCCGTTTTGGCTTTTGTGACCACCAGCTTCGCACAAACAGAAGATGGTATCAAATGGGAAAAGAAATCACACGACTTTGGATCAATTAAAATGGGTCCCAAAGCTGAAGTGACCTTCCGTTTTACCAACACCACCAAAGCGCCTTTGGTAATCACTGCCGCCAACCCATCTTGTGGTTGCACCGCTTCTGATTACACCAAAACCCCCATCATGCCCGGCAAAACAGGTGAAGTTACTGCCAGCTACGGTACCGATGGTCGTCCTGGATTCTTCCAAAAGTCAATCAAAGTGAATTTCGATAACGGTACCTCTACTGATTTGATCATCAGCGGAACCGTAAACTCCGAAACCGCTCCTGCTCCCAAGAATAACGAATTGAAGTAATGAGATTCATTGTCGCTTGCACCCTGTTTTTCGTTGCCCTCGCCGGCAACCAAGCCATCGCGCAAGTGGTAACCAGTCCCAATGCCGTTACCACCAAAAGCAGCAATGCCAGCATCAAATTCGAAAACACATCGCATAGTTTTGGCAACATCATCGAAGGCCAAATCGCGCGTTACGATTTCAAATTTGTCAATACCGGCACCGAGCCTTTGATTTTGTCCAATGTTTCAGCGAGTTGTGGTTGTACTACACCCAAATGGCCCCGCGAAGCCATTGCCCCAGGTAAATCTGCCGTTATTACTGCAGAGTACAACAGCCAAGGTCGCCCCGGCACCTTCACCAAATCCATTTTCGTGAAAAGCAACGGCGGCGATGTTACCCTCACCATTTCTGGTAATGTGGTAAAAGAGCCTGAGCAACCTCGCTCACCCATCATCATTCGATAATCCAAAAAAGACTGGCTCCGCCAGTCTTTTTTTTGCCCCGTGCAACAAAAACACCAACCATTCCGTCTACCCAACACCCCCATTCAAATACACCCCATGGCTGCCATGAAAACCTTCAGCATCGCCCTATTGCTTTCCCTATTCCAATGCGCTACCCTGTGTGCCCAAAAGCCCCTCGATAAGCCCGTAGAAGTACTGGGAAGTACCATCGTGGAAGTCAATGCCAACGTGGGTGATATGGTAGAAGTGGTGTTCGCGGTTAGGAATAACTCCCTCGACGATTTTTACATTGCGCAAATCCAGACCGATTGTCATTGTGTCTCCGCAGTATTCCCCTCCGAGATTAAACACCTCACCACCGATTCCGTTACCGTTGTCCTCAATACCAACAACGTTCCCCCAGGTACCTTTGTGAAAAAGGCCTACCTCGAAACGCCCGACAACAAAGTCATTGAACTCGTACTCCAAGGGAATCTCACCGTGGTGAAACCCATCACCAAACCCGGTACACGTCCGATCATATACAAACCCGTGCACATCCGATTGCACAACACCCAAAACACACTCCCACAAGTGCAGTGGCTTAAGACCGCCCACGACTTCGGTTATGTTAAATCGCCAGAACCCGCAAAAACCGAATTCCAATTGCTCAACCTCGGTCCCGGTCCCATCGAAATTAAAACCGTAGAACCCGGCTGCAGTTGCACCATTTCCGATTACACCAAAGGGCCCATCGCCGCCAACCAATCCGCCTCCGTCACAGCCGCTTTCACCACAAAAGGGGCTTTTGGTTATTTCAAAAAATTCATCAAGGTAGAACTCGTGGATGGTCGTGTTTACCAACTTTCCATTACCGGAAATGTAGACCCCATGTAATTCAAATCGACATACAAAGCGTGCCGCCCGTATGCAAGAAAATCACGGGATAAATACCCTGCTCATTGGGCTGAAATCCCCCCTTCACCTGTTCCGCTTCTAACCATTCATTGAGCGCGTAAACCGCCTTCCCTGTATACACCCAATCCAACGGTATATTGTTCATCCCAACCACCACATCCATGAAGTTATGCAACCGCGCATCGCTTTTTGCATACCCCCCAAAGGTATAATCCCCCAGATATTCGATGCCGGATAACAATCCCACCTGCTGAGCAAAACCGCGCTGCTCTTCCTCGTTTTTTAACACCATAACCGCATGGACCTGGGGTGCGGCTGATTCGTTACGATTTTCAGGGTCTAGCGTTGCTTTCCCATTTTCATTGATAACATCACCCTTGCTTAGATCCAAAGCCCTGCGCAGACCCAAAGCGGTGGTAGCCGTAGCGCTGGCATGAAACACATGTTCAAACCAAACACCTTTGTTTTGCCATGCGTTCACCAAGGCCTCAAAACCCAAGAATCCAGCCTCCCCTTTGCCCCCTTCGGCAACCACATACACCTCGTTTTCCGTAAGTCCCTGCTGCTGCAACACGAAGTCCAAAGCGGCTTGTTTATCGCGGTACAGACTGCGAGAGACGCCCACCAAGGTCATTCCCACCTCCCTGGCCACCTGCAGATAGTGATTATCCAACGGTTCATCACCCCGCAATATCCCAATGCTGCGAAAACCCATCAACTGCGCGGCCACCGCCGTAGCTACCAAATGATTGCTGTACGCGCCACCATAAGTGAGCAGGCATCGCTTTCCTTGAAACTCCATACGCAACAGATGACCATACAATTTTCGCCACTTGTTACCCGAAATGATCGGATGAATGAGGTCGTCGCGCTGAATCCAAACATCCCCCGCTGGCAAGTGGAACACTTGCAGCGGGGGATCCAACTGCAACTGGGCCGCAATGGCTGCGCTCAGTTCACTCATCGGCCTGAGCCCCCCGTGAGTGGCAAGCCCAACAACTCCCGCAAACTTCTTGCGGCCACCGAATGGTATCCAGGCTCGGCCTGTAAAAATATCTCCGTGGCCATCTCCTTACCCTGGGCAAACGCCGGTTCATACTTCCCATCCTTCACCACGCGTTGCAACAACAACGCCTCGTAAATGGGCATCAAAAACTTCCTACGTCCTACCTTCAACAAGAAATCATGCATCGCCTGGTAGGCCGGTCTGTAATCGCTTTGAATCGACAGTACAAACCAATCACAGGCAATCTCCGCATTCTGTGTTTGGGTGAAGTGAAAGCGGGCATCCAAACCAGCCATCTCTTCGCGCGATAACCGTCCGGGCGATCCATCAGCCCGTGTGTGCAACTGTCGCAACAGGTGCAGCCAATGGTGGGTGGTAAAACCGCTGGTATCAATCACCGAGGCATCGCAAGGAATAGTACTTCCGGGATGCAAGGGCTCGCCGCTGGTAAAATACTTTGAAACTTGCTGCTCTACACGCTCAAACTCCTTGCTCTCCACTTTTGGAAAACCACCCACCACTTGGGGGTTGGGCAAACCCTCGCCATCAACCCAAGCGAGAACCAACGGCTCAAAATCACGCCAAACCAACAGCTTGGAATTCAATGCAACCTGCTGCTCATGAAACGCCTTCAAATCGGCCAAAAACAGGTCTGTGGTCACCGTGCCAAAGGCATACTTGCGAAAACGACCGTTCAAAAATTCGTCAAACGCCGCCCTTCCGTAATACTGCTCCAGCATCATCAAAAAGAAACGACCCTTCTCATAGGCGATATCGGTCAAACCCTCATCCGGATCTCGATCGCCCAAATGCAGACGCAGGTGACTATCGGCGGGATTTTCTGCCAACATCCATGACAGGGTTCTGTTCAGTTCGCCTTTGCCAAGCACCCGCAGCATATCGGCATAATTTTTCCCATACAACTGCTCCATGATCCGCGATTCCACATACACCGTAAACCCTTCGTTGAGCCAAAAATCGTCCCAGGTGCGATTGGTTACCAGGTTTCCGCTCCAGCTATGCGCCAATTCATGGGCCAGCAGGCTCACCAAACTGCGATCTCCAGCGATGATGGTGGGTGTGGCAAACGTGACCACGGGATTTTCCATACCCCCAAATGGGAAACTCGGCGGCAATACCAGTACATTGTAGTCGCCCCAAGCATATTCACCAAACATGTCGCTGGCGGCATCCACCATTTTTTGCAGGTCGGCAAATTCCCAAGCCGCTTTTTGCAGGAGTTTGTGTTCGGCGTACACTCCGGTATTGTTTCCGAGCGATTGAAATCCAAACGACCCCACCGCGATGGCCATGAGATAGCTGGGGATGGGTTTTTTCTGTTCGAAGCGATGCACTTTGTTTGAACTTGCACCACCCTCCCGATTCATGGCGATCCGATGCCCAGATGGCCAACAACGCGGACCCCAGTTTGATGCAGATTCAAAGTCACCCTCCGGGTTGCCCAACTTCACGGCACTCATCACCACGTTGAAATCGGTGGGATTGATCTCCGGATCTTCAACACCAATACAGTCTGTTGTGCTCGTTCTGCTGCCGTCAACGCCAACGGTTGCGGCGCCTGCGGCGCCGCACACCACCCTCACCTCCGACGAATACGTGAACCGCACACTGGGTTTGTCTTGCAGTGGTATCCAAGTACGGGCGAGAATGGCCTGACTCTGACTAAACAAAAATGGATGGGTCTGATCGTAGGTTTGTGCGGGCGACAGCCACTGAAGGGCCCCGGCCGAAGGCCGGGTCCGATAATGAATCACAATCTTCGATTGTGACCGCGGCACCTCAATCTCCAACGGCTTTCCGTACAACAACGTATCCCCAGTACCATCGCCAACTTCATACACCAACGCCCTGGCCCCTTTTTTCAATTTCCCCGATTTCTTGTCAAAACTCCCCCCTTCGTACACCCCCAAAATGTCCATATCCCGGTGATCCAACAACAAAATATGATTCCCACTGTTGGGATTGATATGATACGGAGGCACCGATCCAGGCTTCCGGTTATCGCGCAGATACCCATGAACCAACGAATATTCTACCCAGCCCTCGATGGTTTTATCGGCAAAATTCACCGACAACCGCATGTCCATGTGAGTGATCAAAAACTCCCCATCATTCGCATAACTGTGGTTGATTAGCACCTGATGGCCCTCACCAAAATAGGGCGACCGTCCACCACATGCCCACACATCGCCCATCCCAAAAACCAGGAACAGGAAACCCAAAAAAACAAAACGCAACACCGACAACCGATTCGCTATGCGACCATTCACCCTGCCCACAAAACCATGCAATTTTTCCATTTCCAACAAAAATACAATGCAAACCCTATCTTTGTGGCATCATTCGGGGTGCCTCGTTCAGAGCGCTGAGATTATACCCGCACACTTGATCAGGATAATGCCTGCGCAGGGAAATGTCACCGCCACCACGGCCGTGCTCCGGATGAAACAAACTTCATCCATGAAAAAACAACCGCTACTTCGCCTGTCTTGCCTCGTGCTGGGATTCGCATTCCATAGCCTTTTCGCGCAGCAATCCGAGGCCAACAACCCGGCCGCAACACCCCAACCCACAATGTCGCAAGACGATACCGCCACCGATATTGAATCCATTGAAGCGGCCATGGTTAACGCCGTAAACCTTGGCAAAAGCCGCAGTAATCTCAGCAGCATCGTGGTTGCCATCAAACAACAAAATCCCTTTGTTGTCCAGAACCTGGGTCGCGACATCCCCTTCCTAACCCAATCTTTGGCCAACGTGATCTCCACGTCCGATGCCGGAAATGGTATCGGTTATTCAGGCATTCGCGTGCGTGGATCCGATGCTACCCGTACCAACATCACCATCAACGGGGTGCCCATCAACGACGCCGAAAGTCAGGGTACCTTCTGGGTGAACATGCCCGATTTGAGCTCATCCATCGGTAGTTTGTCGCTCACCAAAGGGGCGGGACTCTCAACCCACGGTGCTGGCGCCTTCGGCGCCACCTTGGCCATCGGAACAGAAGGAAATAGCCAAGAGCCCTACTATCAAATCGACCAAAGCCTAGGCAGTTTTGGCACCATCAGAACCACCCTCAAAGGCGCCCTCAAACCCATCAAATTATCGAACCAAGAAACCTTGTTCATCTCTGCCCGACTTTCAGAAATCCTCTCCAACGGTTTCGTGGACCGCGCTACTTCCAATTTGGTGGGCTACCAAACCGCCATCGCCTATGAGAAAAAGACCCCGAAACCGCGGAAAACGCCCGCAGACAAAGACCATGTACTGCCAAGCGATAAACGAGCGAAAATCACCGATTACCATTACACACGGGTGAAATTCCTCGCTTTTGGCGGCAAAGAAACCACCTACCAAGCTTGGTGGGGCGTGCCCATCGAAAAGTACAACCTCGGACAAACCTACGATTCTGCCAATTTCGCGGCCCTGCAAAATCACTACCTCCGCAACAGCGGATTTCAAGGCGCCACCTACCGCAACAGCTACGACAGTTCCAACCTGTTCAATGCCAATCCCAATCGGTACAATTATTACACCTACAAAAACGAAGTTGACAACTACCAACAACACCATCAGCACCTGTATCTCACCCACAATTACTTTGGCAAACGCCACCAACGGAAAGAGTGGGCGGCCACCTTATACCATACCTTCGGCACGGGCTATTTCGAGCAGTTTCGCTATGGCGATGCCTTCTCCAAATACAACATCCCCCCCATTCGCATGGCGGGTGATACCAATATAACAGTACTTCTTTCAGCGTCTGATTTGGTTCGACGTCGTTGGCTGCGCAACAACCTCATTGGATTGAATTTGCACCACAGCATCGAACAAGATAAAAACAGTTGGTTGTTTGGACTGGGCGCCAACCAATACTACGGAAACCATTTCGGACAGGTAACGCAAATTTTGGCCCTGCCCACACCCGAGCAGAATCCCCCACGCGAGTATTACCGCGGCATCGGCAACAAATCCGATGTCAATGCTTTTGTGAAGTTCAATCGTCGCGTGGCCTATGGAAAATACGATAAAACCCGCGGAAGTGTGTTTGCCGACATGCAATTGCGCAAGGTGAATCATGTGGGTAACGGCACCGACAACGACCTCAGAACCATCGATTTCAAGGGCAATTTCTTGTTTTTCAACCCCAAAGCAGGATTCCAGTTGCAGCACGCCTCCTACCATCACCTCTCAGGGTATGTGGGGGTGGCACACCGGGAGCCCGCGCGATCTGATTTCACAGACAATCTAAACGGCGATGTTCCTCGTCCCGAGCGTATGGTGAACGGCGAATTGTCTTACCTGTCCACCTTCCCTGCGCTGCCAACCATCAATGGAAAAAGCAGCGACAACCACATTCGCATTAACGCCTATTACATGCACTACAAAGACCAATTGGTTCTCACCGGCGCGGTCAACGATGTGGGAACGCCTTTGCGCAAAAACGTGGATGTGAGCTTCCGTCGCGGTTTGGAATTTGAGGGACAATACGTGTTATGGCAAAAAGACTACGCGGTGGCCAATCACAGCCATTTTGAAAGACATTATGTGCATTTGATTGGGAATTTATCGTTGAGTCAGAACATCATCCCCAACTCCAAGGTGACATGGCAAGATTACGCTACTGGCATACCAGTGGATACAGTATACAAGAATGCCCCCATTGCGTATTCTCCCAATAGTGTGGCGGCTTTGGGCTTGCAAGGTCAAATCAAAAAGTGGAATGTGTTGTGGCTGAGCAAGTGGGTAGGCCGACAGTTTTTAGACAATACGGGCGATGTATCACGCAGTTTGAACCCCTATAAATTCAGCGAGTTAACCGTGAATTACACGCACAAATTCCGCAGCGGCACTTCGTTGGCGTTCAAGGCCCAATGCATCAATGTGTTTTCTGCTCGATACGTAAGCAATGGCTACACGTGGGGTTACATGTACGGTTCTCGCGACATCACCCAGGAGGTCTTCGTCTTCCCACAAGCCCCCCGCAACTTCTTGGTAGGCCTCACTTGGCGATTCTCGAAGGGGTAGGTCTTTGCCTATTCGACGCAAATTTGCGTCGAATAGGCCATTTAATCACCGCATTTTTGCGTAGAATAACCAATCTACTCTACGCAAACTGAGCGATGGCTCGTTATTCTTTATCGTATTGATGAAAAATCCCACCCTTGAAGGCCGTCCAGTAGCACGCTTTGAGTCCGGCGAATTTCAATCCATCGTTGGCCCAAGTATTACAGGTATAAAACAAACTGTACTTGCCCTTGGCATCGTAAAAGGCATCGTGGTTGGTAAACGACGCACCCATTATCTGTCGAGGCAAACCCATTGAATCCGTTTCAAAACGCTGGGAGATATACTGAACCAACTTGAGATAATTCTCCTTGCTCACACAGATTTTTCTGCACGATTCAGTCTCGCGCAATTTCTGATAAAACGAGACGTGCATCGCCGAGGAACCGAGATAAAATAGGGCCTTACAGGCAGTACTCAACTTCAATTCATCCCATGTCTTTGTCTCCAAATAAAACCCTTTGTCACCCCAGCCAAACGCCACGTTCACCGCACTGCTATCGCCCGATTTCGTCTGCGATGGATTCACCCATTCACTCCAATCCATGTATTGATTTCGATACGGAAGCACCAAATCCGTGTGCACCCCATTCGTTAGAATATGGATCTCCACCGCATCCTTCTCACACTCTTTAAAGTCCGCATTCACCGGAACCGATGACAATACGAAGGCCACCACAAAGTACAAGCAAACAGAAAAAATGAAGAATACAAGTACTGTGACGAAGCCTTTGGTTAGTCTCAGAATTTCCATGTATTTCGAGTTGGAAGGAAATTAACCATCAAACTTAATCATCCATTCGATGCCAAATTTGTCGCGGAACATCGCAAAACAACTGCCATCCGGACTATCCATCATTGGCATTTCCACCTGACCGCCTGCCGACAAAGCCTCAAACAACCCATGGGCTTCATCCTTGCTTTCGGCAAGCACCGAAATCTTGCTTCGATTTTCGTTTTCATCCACCGTGCCCATAAACGAGGGGATATCGTTCGCATACAATGTGGCCTGTCCAATCGGCAAGGCAATCAACATGATCTTCTCATACTCAGCCTCTGGAATCGGGAAATGCTCCCCAGCGATGTCGCCAAAACGTGTAATCTTCGAAAACTCTCCGCCAAAAGCAGCCTTGTAAAAATTGAATGCCTCTTCAGCATTCCCATTAAAATTAATATGTGGATGTATACTCGCCATAATCTGGGTTCTTAATGAATTATTGGTTCTTGTACACCATGGAATTTTTCATCACCATAGGAATGGTCAATCCATCAGGCAGTTTCTCATTTTTCTTGATATACACTGTCCCCTGTAGTTCCTGGTTGATTTTCGCCTCGATCACCCAACCCGTTGCTTTGTCTAAAACGATTTCGGATTTCATCGCACCGGACAAATCATAACGCGTAGGCATGCCATTAACCTGTGAATATGTGTCGCTGTTCGTAGATGTAATAATGGAATTACCCATAATCACATGGCTTTTGGCATCGACTGCGGAAAGTGTATAGGTCGACATCACATCTGCCGTCATCCCCGAACCTGAGCCCATCGTCGTTTTGATTTTCCAATTTTCTCCTTTGGCCACAGGTTTGCTTGGATATATCGCCGAAAGTGACTCAAAACTGGCCTTGAACGCCTCCTCTCCAAACGACTTTAGAAATTGTTCCTTTAACTGCGCCAATTGCTCTGCAGGAAGTTCTGTGAAATGACTTAACACGTCTTCTATCAACGGCTCGATGTTCTTTACATCTGTAATCTTCCCGATTTTCGTCATGGTGATTTGAAATGGCTTATTCACCATTTCTCCCAACAAGGTTGAAAACGCATCACTCTTGTCCTTTTTCTCAGAATCAAAATTCGCCGAACCCTGTGGAAACGTCATCGACATCGACAGCCTTTTATATTCCACTTCCATTTGATAATCATTTTCACCGACCGCCTTAATGAGATAAGTTAATTTACCACCCAAGGTGACATCAATGTTGATTTTCTGACCGTTTATTTCCTGAATGACTAGGGCTTTTGAATGCATAAGCTGCGGATAAACCTTCCCCAATTCCAAGTTCAACTTTAATTCAACCGACTGTCCAAAAGCCGATCGCAGGCACATCAATGCCAGCAATGTGTAGATAATTCTTCTTGCCATTGAATTGATAAAGGTACTATTATTTACGGCAAAGCCAATCAAACAAGCGCTTCAAATACCTGTCAGGAAACAATTTAATCCATGATCCGTATTTTGCTCATTTTTCTATCCTACATTATTTAATTTCAATAGATTCTCCTAAAAATTTCGGCTCTTTGTGAATCATCAAATCTAGGAAAACTCTCACACGAGCAAACTTTTCCCTAATATTTGTCTTGAATCCATTGTACACATCAACGTCTGTTGCATTGTATCCAATCGCTTGAAGATTCATATTCATTGCAATAAATACTGCTCTTCTGTTGTGAAAATCTTGCGATATTATGGTGAAATTACTTTGTCCGAAGATTTTACTCATTCGAATAATTGAATCATAAGTCCTAAAACCAGCATAGTCCAAGAATATTTTCTCTTCAGGGATTCCACGCATCAATAATTCCATTTTCATGTCTTGCGGTTCATTATAACTCATCTTTCGATTGTCTCCACTAATAACGATGAATTCTATTTTCTTGGCATTATACAAATCAACTGTAGCTTGAATCCTATTTTCAAAGTATTGATTTAATTCTCCAGATCTCAGGTATTTTGAGGTCCCCAAAAGTAGGCCAACCTTATTCTTTGGAATACTATTGACATCCTTATAGACTAAATCCTTAGTAACTTTTTCTATCCTTCGATTCGCAATCCAAGTAACCAATGATATTAGAATCAATCCCAAAAGCAAAAACCACTTGATTCTCTTCATAATGCTTGTTAGTAAAATTTATATGATACACAACGTTTTAGGGCTTCGCAAATGCGGGGATTTTAAGCACTAAACTTGATTAAATGCACAAAGCTTGAATTGAGCACTTCACTTCCATAGAAGCACGACCCCCGCTTTTGTACTACCTGTGTTGTAGCCAGTTTATTTTCTGATGAAAACATATGAAAATCCGTCCGCTCCTGTTTCATTGAGCGTTAATTTATTGCCTTCAATGGTGTAATAATAGTCTAGCGCAATTGATGAAGAGAAGTTTATTTTATATTTCGGAAACCGATCATTGGGTTCTATTTTAAATCGCAGCCTTTCAACTTTTTTTGAACCTTCGTATACTTCATAGACACCCTTTTCGCTAAACTCTACCCAACTACCATCTTTAAACGTTGTGCTACCACCACCCCCTGAAATACCTCCAGAATCATATGAATATGCCCATTGACTGAAAATCAATTTTGAATCTTCATCAGGTGTTGATATTTTCTTACATCCAAATATGAATAATACCGCTGGAATGATAAAAAATAAAATTGACCTTCTTGTTTTCATATTATATTGTTTTTAACGAGTTTGCTTTTTCGGTTATGGGTATTGGGCTATAACTCGATAATACGAATGTACGAAACTTCATCCATTGTGAATTTTCAAATTCAACTCAATGATTAATAGGGACTAACGCATAATAAATCTGCGCATAAGTGATTGTGAATTATTCACACTGATTGCGTCAATCACTACAGAATTTTATACTATTAACGCAAATGCTTCGCCGCAAACACTTTCCAACTCCGTAAACAAGTATCAGCCAATGGCATCTTGATGCTCCAGTTGGGTTGGTTGTTTGACTGAGGCCTAATCACCGGAACCATCGGTTTGGTCACGCCCGTCTGAATCCGATCGCGGTACTGAAATTCCAATATTTTCTCGGCGGTCTTCTGTGCGATGAACCGACGAATGTGCGCATCCACATGCTCCGTAGGATACCACTGATCCGTGTAATGATGTCCACTCGCCCAATCAAAATTCATGAACTCCGGCATTGATTGCAAGCCACACTCGGGGTGACAATCCTCGCCATTCCCCGACGTGTCTCCCAAATATTCCCCCACACGCCAGTCAAAATAAGCCCGCTGAACATCCACGTAACCGACCTTGAAATTGCCACTTTTGTATCGCTCCGACCATCCCTCAAAACGCTTGCGCAAGAAATCCATGTTCTCGTCCATCAGTAAGGTCAGCTCCTTGCCAAACAAGCGATTGGCATGGTCAAAATTGGGCATCAACAACACAAAAATCACATTCACCGCTTCCCTTTTGCATTTCTCCACGATGGCATCCAACGCCTTCACCCGGGGATTCTCCTCATCCAACAAAAATGCAAATTCCTTCAAATATGCCTCCGCCATAGGCATCACCCGCGCCAAATCCGCCTCGCCCGATACCGGCGCAAACTGTCGCTGTAAATCCCTCAACCACCACTTCACCGTGTTGTGATAAAACCACTCCTCACCCGCTGCCTGCAAACCAGGTCCTCCATGGGTTGATCCATAATGCTGTCCCGCACCCCCCTGTATACGCAAATCTTTTGTCCTAAACCACTGCGTCTTCGCCCGCTCCATCTCCCTCGAATCCCGGTTGTCATAGTGATGCAAACTCACATACACCCGATTCAACAAAGCCGTTCGATGCGTGTAAAATATCGCCTCCTGCTGGTTGCTCGCCTCATTGCCATTGAACATCGCGCTCGGACCAAAACTCCGCATATTCACTGTGATCACCACCGTTTTGCGTGATGGCTTCCCGTCATTCAACTTATACCAATGGTCCTTGCTCACCCCGTACTTCAACGATCCCAAAGCCGTTTTCTCACCGCCCGCATCCAAATCGCCACGGTTGAACTCCTCAAAACCCGGTGCCCGCAAAGCCCAATGCTCCGGCATCAACCCCAACATCTGCGAAAACAACCCCACATGATACCCGTCGTGCGATACCCCCCTCACCCGATTCTGCGGCAAATACATCTGCAAAAATTCGCTCACACTGTACCCAAACGTGTCCGTCCACGGGTTAAAACTCGTATTCGAACTCTCCCCCAAATACACCACATCGCCATGCAAAAACGCCGAATCCAACTTCGCCGCCATGGGCGAAAATTTCGCGCGCTCCTGCCGATACAAGCCCGAACTCACATACCAGAAATTGGCCGCAAAAAACACAACCACTCCCACCAAGAGTCTCAGCAGCATTTTCGGGGCGATATCCTTCATCCAAGCCATCACTAAAATTGAAAATATACAAAAGGATGATTGATCGCGCCGCCCCAAATCCAAATAGAGACCGCCATCGCCGCGTACATCAACCACCGCAAAGGCGTTGCAATTTTACCCAACCAAACATCGGCCCGGTCCTTCATCACCCACAAATCCAATAACAAGAACATACACAAAAAAAGTGGTATTTGCAAGCCGTGAGCCAACGTAGGTGCCGCAATTCCCTCCAATCCGTCCAACCTACAGCCGATATATCCCGGCATCCACAACATCCCAAAAACCTCCGAAGCTTGGTCCATCGTAGCACTCCGAAACCACACCAACGTCATCATGAAAAAGAACCCTGTCTTCACCGTCCGAAACCCATCCCACAAACGCCGGCGCAACGGCAATCGACCCTGGTGATCGTGAAAATGTCCGCCCACAAACTCCAACTTCTTGAAAACAAAGCGATCAAACAAATACAAAAAACCCTGAGCCACCCCAAACGCAATCATCGTCCCGTTCGCCCCATGCCACAACCCACTGGTGAAAAACACCAACATCGCAGCCATCGCCAACACCCACGGACCGCGCTTGTTTCCCCCCACCGGAATGAAAATGTAATCCCTAAACCACGTGCTCAACGAAATATGCCAACGCTGCCAAAATTCAGGTACGCTCTTGGCAATGAATGGCTTGTTGAAATTGTCCATCAAATGAATCCCAAACAACAAAGCACTGCCCTGCGCCAACAACGAATACCCAAAAAAATCACAATACACCTGAAATGTAAAATAAAAAGTCGCCAACCAAGCCTCAGCCTGCGTATACGCCGTGTGATCCGCATAAAACACATCCACCACCGTAGCCAAATTATCAGCCACCGCCACCTTCAAAAACAAGCCGTAAATCAATAGCCTGGCCCCGTTGCGAACATCCTCCCACCGCGGCATATAATCCGAAAACAACTGAGAATGTAGCTTGCCAAAGCGCTCGATCGGACCGGCAACCAACTGAGGAAAGAACGACACATACAGCATAAACTTGGGCAAATTGTGCTCCGCCTTCTCCTGTCCGCGATACACATCCACCACATAGCTGATGCTCTGAAACGTATAAAATGAAATCCCCGCCGGAATGGTGTACTTACCCAGTTCCACGATCCACGCCGTAGCATTGTGATCGCTCATCCATCGCACCATCGCCGAATCGCCCAAAGCGAAGTCCAAGTACTTGAACATGAACAACATCGTTAGGTTACTGCCAATGCTAAACCACAGCCAAAACTTGCGCCACCCGCCGATATCCTGTCGCTCCACCCGCATCCCACACCACCAGTCAATCACCGATGTGAGCAACATCAACCCCGCAAACTCAATCTTCCAATAACCGTAAAAGTAATAGCTGACCAGCAACAGCCAGATCCATCGATGCTTGATAGGCAAGAGAAAATAACTCAGCCATACCAGTGGCAAAAACAACCAATATACGACCGAGTTGAATAGCATCCGCGGTTGCGAATATACTTATTCTACCACCAAATGACTGCGGTAAGTGGCATCGGCCCTGGTTAAAACGACCAAATAATGACCGTTCATCCACGACGATGTTTCAATGCGATCGCCCTGGGTCCATGCACCCTCGTAGACCAATCTGCCCGCAAGGTCCATCACCCGCAATTGCCCTGTAGCAACCCGATCCCCCTCAACCAAAACCTCAAATGCACCCCGCGCGGGGTTGGGGATCACCTTGCAAATGCCTTGTTTCTCCACAGTCGAAGCCGATGCGGTTGCTTTCCACTGCGACAAATAAGGGTTGTTGATTTTTTTGTCGAGGTACACCTTCCAATCACCCGCCGCCAATGTGATGGCCTGGTTCGCGCCCGTCACCTGCAAACTATCCCCGCTCATGTAATCGTACCACCAACCCGTGTGAGCAAACGTCACCGAACTGGTGCTGCTGGTCACATCAAAGTTTCCGATGACCACCGTATTCAAATCCACATGGTTGAGATTCAACTTCTTGAAAAACCCGCCGCTGCTGAAAAAATAAGTCGTGGGCTTGGCCACCCCCAACTGCGTCGCTTTCAAATGGTTGATGGCCGCAATCTTGAAATAGGTCTTCCTGCGCGTAGCATCCGCTGTCCAATAGTCCCAACGCACAGGCTTGTTGGCTAACCTACAGGCATCTTGCACCGTTACCCCATCCTCGCACGTGTTGATGCTGTAGTCGTAGGCCAATTCATCGAACTGCCAGATCATTTTGGGTCCGGGCGTTGTCAACACAAACCCATAAGCCATCGCCACGCGAGGCACATAAACGGGCGATGTTTTGATGCTATAACCCGCCACCACATTGCCGAATGTCTTCGATTTATAAGCCATCCGTTCTTCGTCGTGACTTACCGCATATCCAACCAAATGACGGTTGCTCCAACCCCGCTTGCTCGCGTCGATCGCCCAGCCAAAGTCGTTGCTGCTAAAGCCCATCACGGCCTCGTTCACATTGTAATTGCCATTGCCCCACAACATCATCCCCTTGGCTTGCAACACCTGCTCCTCAGAATTATCGGCAAAATGCTCCAAAATGGTATAGGCCCCGGGCGATACCGCTTGGATGGTGTTGTTGTAATCAGAAAGAATATCGATGCGCGATTGGTCGTAGGCCGACATCTTACCTGCATCCGTTCCAGAGTAGGTTTGGGTCATTCCCTTGCTCAAATCGAAGCGAAACCCATCCACATGAAACTCGTTCAACAAATAGGTGAGGGTGCGCTTGGTGTAATACTTTGTGGCCGCCGATTCATGGTTGAAATCATAGCCCACGTTGTATGGGTGTTTGGCATCCACATTCAGGTATGGACTGTTTCCAGCCGGTTTTCCAGTAGCCGCATCCCAATACATGTTGGTTACAGAGGCAGTGCCAAATGCATGGTTGTAGACCACGTCGAAAATCACCGCGATGCCGTTTTGGTGACAAGCATCTACCAAGGATTTCAGGGCGTCGCGCGTGCCATAATACTTGTCGATGGCCATGTGACTGACTGTATTATAACCCCAGCTTAAATTGCCTTCAAACTCACACACGGGCATCAATTGTAGCGCCGTGATCCCCAATCGCTTCAAATAGGGCAGGGTGTCCTGAATGGCCTTGAACGTCTGTGCCTTGGTGAAATCCCGGGTCAAGCACTCATAAATCACCAACCGATCTTTATCGGGACGTTGAAAGTTCACCTTACTCCAAGCAAAAGCGGGGGCCGCCGTTTGTAAAACACCCACCCAACCTTGGGTTTTGTTTTTGGGATAGAGCTTCAACTTGGGATAATTCGCAGCGGGGATATAGGCATCGTCCCACTCACTCAACAACAGCGTAGCAAAAGGATCGGCCACGCGCACTTTGCCATCAATCCAATATTGAAAGCCATATTCCACGCCTTTTTTCAGTCCACCGATGCGCTTCCACCAGATGTTATCGCTCGATGAAAAATTCATGAAATACGCGGTATCGGTGCCCCAGTTGTTGAAATCGCCGATGACGTAGACATAATTTTTATACGGGGCGTACAGGGCCAGCAGCACGGTGGAGTCATCCAAGTAATTGACCCCTTGTTCCATGCCCGATGGCAGAGCCGCTTGCACCACGGTTGGATTAACCGTGAAACAGAGGGTATCAAACGCGGTAAAAGTGCTGTATTTCGCGGCGAAGGCAAGCACGTTTTTTCCTACTTTCCAGTTCGATATACTGGCTTGAAAACTGTCTTGCGTATTGCTTTTTCTCAAGGTATCACCGTTCAGTAGCAGGGCGATGTCGCACACGCGACTGCTCCAAACCTCTATTTTCTGGGTGCTGCCGCTGGCGATCATGTTATCACGCGTTTCTGGCAGGGTAAATTTTGCGGCCAAACCGGTAGAGTATATCGGGGTAAAAATATCGGTGCCATTGGCGCTCTTGCCCACTTTGCTGCCATCGGCATTTCTGAAAACGAAGGCCATTTGCAAAATGACTTCGCTGGCGCCGAAGGCGCCGCCCTGCGAATAAAAATCCTTCACATGAAAGCGAATCTTCCATAGGTCGTTGCCCATGTAAGTCATTTTGGTGCGGTTGTCCGCCGTACCCCAAGTACCCACCACATGCTTCCAATCGCTGCCACTGGTGCTGGCCGTAGTAATCACACCGGTGTGTGCATAGACCTGACTCGCCCCCACCAAGGCACCATTGCCCAACTTGGCATTATAAACAATGGTTACCGTATCGGTTTCTTTGGGGAATACCGGACTGACCGACAAAACCTGGGCCGTCAAACGAGACAAAGCCATTACTGACAATACCAACAACAGGGAAATTCGTTTCATATTCTTCTCAAAGGTAAACAATAAGTGTCAAACCGACAATAATCCCCGCCCAAGATGGGCGACATCCATAATGAATACCTCAGCACCTATTATTTTTTGACGAAAAATTGGCACTGAATCCAATGCCATTCTAGGGTGATGAATGTCACCCCGATTCATAAAAAATATGCGAACTTTGTATGGCACAAACCCCTAGGGATGCCATAAATCATGACTACAGAGCAATCCAAGGATCTACGGTCGACCCCCATCCACCACAACACCTATCCGGTGATGGGCATGACCTGTGCTGCTTGCGCAGTGAGTTTGGAGCGTTATTTGGGAAGTCAGACAGGCGTTGAAAAAGTGGTGGTGAGCTACCCCAACCAATCGGTTTATGTGGGTTTCAATACAGAAAAAATCACTGAGGCTCGCTTGGCGGAAGCGGCGAAAGAGATAGGCTATGAGCTCTTGTTGGGCGATTCGGCCAAGGATGGTACCAAGGCCGCGCTGCGCGCGGCCCTCACACTGCAAAAACTCAAATCAAAACTCCTGGTTGCAGCCCTCTGTACCGCCCCCATTTTCACCCTCTCCATGTTCTTCATGAACCGCCTCCCCCCATGAAGGACTCATTCAACTGCTGTTATCCCTCCCCGTAATTCTGTTTGCGGGTCGCAACTTCTATACCTCCGCCCTTAAAAAACTCAAACACAAACAAACCAACATGGATACCCTGGTGGCCATCTCCACAGCCACTGCCTTCCTGTATTCGACCTATCAAGTTGCCCTTTACTACCTCCAAACCCCCAATCATCAACACAATCAACACCACCCGCACTATTATTTTGAGTCGGCCACGGTCATTATCACCCTCATCCTGCTCGGTAAATACTTGGAAGAACGCGCCAAAAATCGCAGCGCCCAGGCCATCAACGAACTCCTGTCCCTGCAGCCCTCCCACGCCACCGTGGTACGAAACAACCAAGAAATATCCATCCCCTCCAACGAAATTCTGCTGGGTGATTTCGTCATTATCAAACCCGGAGAACGCATCCCCGTTGACGGAAAAGTCCGCTCAGGCGACTCCCACATCGATGAATCGGCCATCACCGGAGAACCCCTGCCCGCCGCCAAAACCAAAGGCAGTCAAGTCTTCGCCGGAACCATCAACCAACAAGGCACCCTCAAAATTTTAGCGCAAAAAGTGGGAAGCCAAACCCTCTTATCGCAAATCGTAGCGCGCGTAGAGCAAGCCCTCGGCTCCAAACCCCAAATCCAACACCTGGCCGATCGCATCTCCTCCGTGTTCGTGCCCACCGTGGTCATTCTCGCCGTTGCCTCTGCCCTCTTCTGGACCTTCTTCCCACTCAATACACCCACCGGATTCGCCCTTACCACATTCATCAATGTGCTCATCATCGCCTGTCCGTGTGCCCTCGGACTCGCCACACCCACTGCCCTCACCGTAGGCATCGGCAAAGGAGCCAAACAAGGTATCCTGGTGAAAGACGCCCAAGCCCTGGAAAAAGCAGCGAAGATTACAGACATCGTCTTCGACAAAACAGGCACCCTCACCCAAGGCAAACCCACCGTGGAGCGCTTGCACCTGTTTGCCACACCGGAATTGTCTGACACCCACATCCTACAACGCCTGTTTGCCCTAGAAAAGCAGTCCGAACACCCGCTGGCCCAGGCCGTGGTAACCCATCTATCGCAGCAACCCATAGAACCCTTGGAAATACAACAGTTCCAAAACTTGCCTGGCAAAGGTATCGTGGCCGAGTGCCAACAGCAACCCCTCATGCTGGGATCTTGGGATTGGATTTCCAACAACAGCCACCTTTCCATTGGCCGCCATCAAGCGGATATCGCCCAAGATTTGCTCAACCAAGCCCAAACCGTGGTGGCTCTGTCAACCCAAACCGAATTGTTGGCTCTGGTTGGCCTATCCGATGCCATCAAGGACGAAGCAATTTCCACGGTCTCCGCATTACAAACAGAGGGATTCCGGGTGCATATGCTCACGGGCGACAACCCCCAAACGGCCCACAAAATCGCGGCGCAATTGGGGATCCACAGCGTGATTGCACAAGCCCTTCCCAACACCAAATTCGACTTCATTCGACAGCTTCAATCGCAAAACCGCATCGTGGCGATGGTAGGCGATGGCATCAACGACGCGCAAGCATTGGCGCAGGCCGACGTGAGTTTTGCCATGGGTACGGGCACGGCAGTGGCCATGGAATCGGCGGGGGTGACGTTGACGGGCGGACAGATATCGCAGATTCCGCAGGCGATTGTCTTATCCAAGCAAACGCTGAGGACGATTCACATGAATTTGCTGTGGGCTTTTGGCTACAATGTCTTGGCGATTCCCTTGGCGATGGGCGTGTTTTACCCCACCCAGGGACTGATGCTCAACCCGATGATCGCGGGCGCAGCCATGTCGTTCAGCTCCATTTCCGTTGTACTAAACAGCCTTTGGCTATCAAAAAGAAACTAATATGACTATGTTACAATTCAATACAAACATCAATTGCGGCAACTGCATCAAGTCGGTTACGCCCTTCTTGAACGCGGTAGAAAGCATCGAAGCGTGGGAGGTAGACACCAACAGTCCAAACAAGGTGTTGTCGGTACACACCGAGGAGCCGGCCGAATCGGTTGAAGCAGCGGTGCTGAGCGCCTTACAGCAAGCAGGGTTTAAGGCCGATACCATTCGTTGAACATTATCACGTCAAACAGAATGAAACCTGTTGATGGCAATCTTCAATGATTAGTCAAGTTTGGTAAACTCGATTTTCTTGCTCACATCGGAAGGATTCTCCAACCACAACTCTTTGTTGGTGAGGCGAAGTATGCGATACACTTTGGTACCGAGGTCGATACCACCCCAAGTTTGCTTGATGGAGATTTTTTCTTTGGTATCACCCCATTGCCAATCCAGATCCACGGTAGCGATGTTGTAGGTACCGCTGAAAAGTTTGGTTTTGGTGGTGGCGGTGCCTTTGTTTTCTTTGGTGAAATCGTAAATCAATGAGTCGCCGGCTTTGGGGGCAGCACCATCTTCTTTGAATGTATTATTCCAGCGACCTTCCAAGCGGCCAACTTTGGAGCGGAACGACAAATCTGGACCTTCCTCATAGGTACAACTTTGGATGGTGGCCATGGCCACTAAAACGGCAGCGAATAATCTCATTTTCATACGATTGGATGTTAGTGTGAATTACGAATTAAATAATTTTTTCATGGAATCAATCACGACGGGACAGAAAATTCACGAAATTTGTGGTGTTGCAATGGGATTGACCGGATTCGACGGGATGATTGATTGCAGTGTAAGCATGTGGTGCGTTGGGGGTTTGCACCTAAATCTCAACCTTCAAAACCATAAGAGGCGAATCTAACTACGCCATGGCTGCCTAATCGGAATGATTAAGTAATTGCCATCTACCCCGAATGTCTCTATCTGAGCCGATGTTCGTCAGGGGTAGTCGACCCGCTCAGGTATGGCCCCGAAGTGCCGATGCAGGGGTTTATTACAAAGTTGGATAAGGAGCGACGTTGGCCAGGGTAGAGCCGGCCCGATCCCGAAAATCAATCTAACCCTAAACATGTAGAAAGCGCTAGCTGTCGCATCGCCGGACGGGGGTTCGATTCCCCCCAATTCCACAAAAAGCCTCTGATTCAGAGGCTTTTTCATTTGCGATTTTCCTTAAAATCCCCTCTCCGTTTTTGCGATTTTCCGTTTTTCATTATCATCAATAAACTGAAAATTGCAACCATGAAGCGCTCCGTTTTCATTTATATCACTTTTGTATTCATGATGTTGCAGAGTTGCACCATCACCAAAAGATACCACACTCGTGGGGTAAATATTCAATGGCACAACAACTACAAAACCAAAAACAACGGAACGGTAATCAACAAACGGACCTATAAAACCCATCCTATTATAGATCTCGCTATTCCATCAAATCAGTCCACGCTCAGTGTAAAACCCGAACGAGTAGTTTATCCCGTATTCATTGATAGTGTAACCGAATCCTCCAACGGAACGGCAGATTCACTCTCACCAGAATTAATGAAGTTGAGACGAACCAAAAAGCTCGCAAATGGTTTCGCAATAGCCGCAGGGGCATCCTTTTCAGGCGCAGGTTTAATCGTTGCAGCGGTACCAAATCGGGGTCCGAAATCCAAAAATGCTGTTTGGGGTTTCATCGCCGCAATACTGATGTTTCCCGTCGTTTTACTATTCATCATTCTATACAGTATCACAATGCGGCGCTATCGGAAACTCCTAAAAAAATACCAATCCACCTGAGCATACAACACATCCCCCCTCCCCGCCGTCTATCACTCCGCAACACAATTATGCGGAAACACCTGATCGCCCTTATTTGCATACTACTCGGATCTACACACGCCGATGCGCAATACTATTACAACGCCCCCAACGCATCGGCCTATAACCCCATCAACAACCGCTACCTCATCACCAACCAAGGCAGCGGTGAAGTCCTTCAAATCGATCGCGCCGGCAACAAAACCCTGTTCGCCAAAAACCTAAAATCGCCCAGAAACATTGCCTTCCACAAACTTCCCATCGGATATGCCGTGCTCGTCCTCGACTCCAACCGCTTGGTCATTTACGATACCACCGGCAACCTGATCGGCACCGAAACCATTAGCGGCATCCAACAAATTCAAGATTGCGCCTACGACTCCATCACCCAAGTCCTCTATACCACCGACCGCCTCCGTGGCTGCATCTACAAAACCACCTTCGACAAAAGCGCGCCCCATGCCCCCCATACCACCCTGTGGGTCAGTAACATCACCAAACCCTCGGCCATCCTTTGGCAAAAAAGCAAAAATCGTCTGCTCCTGGTTCAAGACACCCTCAATTCCGGCCTCATCGCCGTCTCCATCAGTGATTCTAGCGTACAAACCCTCCGATCGCTCAACATCAACAAAGCCATGGGTCTCGCCGAAGATGCGCAAGGCAATTTGTACATCGCTTCCGTGGGCGACAAATACATCTACCAACTCAATAAATACTACAGCGGCAGCCCCAAAGTGCTTCTGGGCGAACCCAAACCTGGCGACATTACCATCGTAAGTGAACGCAACGAATGGGTCTATACCTGCATCATCTGCGGCAAAGTATTCGTCGCCGACATCCATAATTTCGGTCCCGACAGTGAAATCGTAGGCTGTGCAGGCGATAGCGCCACCACCTATAAAAATCCCTTCATCAAAAACATCGGCACGTTTGAAAAAGGCAATGAATTTCTGCTAGAACTCAGCGATGATCAAGGCAATTTCAACAAAGGATATGTGTTGAACCGCGTCTCCGACACCCTCATTCCCACACAAATCCAAGGGGTTCTGCCCAAAAATATCGCCGCCGGAATGGGCTACCGCCTCCGCTGGAGCAGCACCAAACCCGAAATCAAAGGGGCCATTCAAATGACACAAATTCTTGAAGCACCGGCGTTGCTGCTCTCCAATAAAGGACCTGTTCGATACGATTGCAACGGCCTCGGCATTCGCTTGAAAGCCCAAGATTCAGCCATTCTCACCGATTATACATGGCGCATCAACGGCAAAATAGTCACCGACTCATCCCAACACCTCACCGTCAAAGGCATAGACTCATCGCCACAGTTCGTACACCTTGAAGCCAAACAATCCGCCACGGGTTGCACGAGCCACGATTCTGTAAAAATCATCTTCGCCACATCGCCCAATACTCCGCCGCAACTCCCTACCCTGGGTGTTTGTGAGTCCGATTCCGTCACCCTGGGCGATACCCTAAGCAATACCACCTTCCACTATGCATGGAAAAACAACCAAGGGTTTAGCAGCCAATCGATGAAGCCACACCTCAAAGCGTTGCACACCGATACCTTTCAGTGCACAATCACCTCAACCCAAGGGTGCACATCGCATACCACACAAGCGGTGGCCGTGACCTTGTACGACTCCATACGATGGGTTACCCAATCGGATACGCTGTTGGAAGTCACGTCCCAACAAAAAGATACGCTGTACTGGTATCACAATGGCAAACTCATTCGCGCCAACAAGCAGAATCAACTGTCACTCCCCGATACAGGATGGTACAATGTATGTACCGGCGTCAAAAAACGGATGGGACAAGTGGGCTGCATTCAATGTGTAGAGGGTTATTACGTATCACCCAGAATGGCTTCCACGCACAAGTTTGGACAACAAACCCTCCGCATATACCCCAATCCAGCCCGCGACGTGTTGTACATTGAGGCCCCTGAAACCACCCAATGGACCATCACCAATCTTCAAGGGACGACACTGGCAACAGGCGTTGGGAATTTGGTAAATGTCAACAGATTAAAATCAGGGACTTATTTGATTTTCGCTGAGAATCAAATCCAAAAACTGATCGTCGTAAAAGAATAAAAGTTAACGGATTGTGTAAGGCATTTTTCTGCTCGCATTTCGCATCAAACCCTGAACTAAACTTTGGGGAGAGCTGCCCAATCCGCCGGAATATACGTGGTTGTAATTCCAAATGAGTTTGTGATCCATACAATCGTTGATTGCCATGGTAACAGTTACTTCGTTTGTGCTTCCATAGGCATTCAATAATAAATACATCGCCACGGCGGCACCATCCGACATCGGTTTAGACAGCCCAAAATTCGAACTCACGACTCCATCAACACCCAAAATCTGGCATAATTCCTCTGTGGTTTTTGGTACCGTTGGATAATCCGCTTGAGCCAATTTCGCATTTGTAGTGGCGATATCCTGTACCTCTTGACTCATCTGTCCACGCATTTTTCGATTTAAAAACCAAGTATAAATTTCTTGTTGAAAGTTAAGCGACTCTGTTTTTTGCTGCTCAATCATCGCTTCCGCAGATACCCTTCTGTTGGCCTTGATTGATACCACAGCCGGTAAAATGGCTACAGTTTTGTGATTTCTCGCAACTTCATATGCATCGGGAGAGTAATAGACTTTGGCACATCCAACCATGAAAAGTGTAACAATCGCCGTCCCGAATAAAAACGTTTTCATCTGTTTCATATTCAATGATAACCCAATTGGACTATAAATACACAACCAAGCCCACGGCGATCGACAAAATGCCGATGACTTGCAATACTGCCGCCTGGTACACCGATTTCATGTAGGCCGCCGGCAATGACATTCGGCGCATGCGCGTGATGCCCAACCCTTGCGTTACAAAAACGTACAAGATCAGCATCCCGAAATAAGCGTACAATGGATTGACACCCAGAGCCCAAAGCTTTTCAAAGCTGCCCGTAGCGCCCAATATCAGATAGAGGGCAATGATACCCACCAAAACAAACACACTCACCGTGCGGGTTTTGGCAAACGACGACATCAAATCATGCAGTTCTTCTGCATTCAAGGTTTTCAATCCACGTTCGCGGATTACCCTACCCCACAAAGTCGCCGCCAACGCAATGGCAATCCCTACGTAAAAAATAACTTCTGCATTCATCGCAGCAAAGTAAGGCAATTTGATTTAAACCCCTTCGCCCCAGTTGGCGAGCTCATCAGCACTCCAAAGCCCTGGGAAGAAAATTCGACGTTGGTATTTTGGATGCATATACTTGCGCCAGTCGCTACCGCCCGTGGCCGCCGCCTCACCCAAATACTTACCCGCCGCATGGTAATGCGCCATCACCCAAGTCACATTCACCGTGTAATCGTAATGTCGCATCGCCGCAATCAACCCCGCATCCGACTTGACATCCTCCGGCAACTGCTGAAACTTCGTCCACAAATTCGTCTGGTTATACCCCTCCATCTTCCGCAAAAACTCGGCTTTGTAACGCTTTTCAAAATTGCTTAACAACGCATTCTTACGGCCTGTTTTATGGTCCTTGCCCGCCGCCTGCCAATACAAATGCTCATAGGCATGTTCGTAAGGGGTATTCCGATCAATGGTAGCACGGAAACGGAAATCAATCAAATTGATCAACTCCGTACTGGCAAACTCAATCAATCGGTACTGCGCACTCTGAAAGCCACTCGCCGGCGTCAACGTGTTCCGAAACTTCATATACTGCTCTTTCTCCATCCCGTCGCCCATGATAGAAAACGAACTCGAAAGCATGTCGAAATACCGACTAATCCTACGCAACTTCTCCGTAAAAAATGCAGCTTCCACCTCGGCTTTGTTCGATACTTGGTCGATCTCCCACAAAATCATCTTGAACAGCAACTCATTGATTTGGTGATACATAATGAACACCATCTCATCTGGCTGATCCGTTCTCTGCACTTGCAAACCCAACAGCGCATCGGGCAAAATATAATCCCAATAGGTGATGGGGTTAGACCACGACAACCCCTCCAAATGCACATCGGGGTTCTGATCCATTGCGCGGTATTTCTCGTCGATCCGCTTCAGTATTTCTTCTCTGTCCATCATGAAACTTTCCAATTCTTGCTACAAATAACCGCTGAATCCCCCATTCTTCCCCCAAATCCCAGCATTTTTGTCAAAATTAATACCCAGAAAACTACAAAGTCCCTCGTCGTGCCTGTTCTGCCTCTATGCTTTCAAACAAAGCCTGAAAATTGCCTTTGCCAAACGATTTGGCACCCTTGCGTTGTATAATTTCAAAAAACAAGGTGGGCCTGTCCTCTACCGGTTTGGTGAAAATCTGCAACAAATAGCCCTCCTCATCGCGGTCTACCATGATACCCCATCGCTTCAACTCCTCCATGTCTTCCTCAATGATCCCAACCCGGTCTTTCACCGTATCGTAATAACTACCGGGCACATATAAAAACTCCACCCCGCGCTTTCTCATCTCGCTAATGGTAAACACAATATCATCGGTGGCCACGGCAATGTGCTGACAGCCAGGCCCATGGTAAAAATCCAAATATTCCTCAACCTGAGATTTCTTCAACCCTTTCGCGGGCTCATTGATGGGAAACTTGATCCTACCATTTCCGTTGGTCATCACCTTACTCATCAACGCCGTATACTCGGTTGAAATGTCTTTGTCATCGAACGTCACCAAATTGGCAAAACCCATGACATCCGCGTAAAAATTCGACCAGCGATTCATCGCACCCAACTCCACGTTGCCCACCATATGATCGATGTACTTTAATCCAGTGGGAGTGGGACGATACTCCGTTTCCCAAGGTTCAAAACCCGGCATAAAAACGCCGTGATAATTTTTCCGTTCCACAAAAACATGTACCGTTTCTCCGTAGGTGTGAATGCCCGATTTCACAACTTCGCCATAGGCATCCATACTCACGTGCGGCTCCATGTAGCTTTTCGCACCCCGTTTGATCGTTTCGTCGTACGCCTTCCTTGCGTCATCCACCCACAAAGCAATCACCTTTACACCGTCGCCATGCCTGCGAATATGGTCCGATATTTCACTGTTCGGATCAAACGGCGTAGTTAACACCAAGCGGATTTTATCTTGAACCAATACGTAACTCACCCGATCCCTAACCCCTGTTTCAAGTCCTGCATAGGCCAACTCCTGAAATCCAAAGGCCGTTTTATAAAAATGAGCCGCCTGTTTGGCATTGCCAACATACAATTCCACGTAATCTGTTCCGTTGATGGGCAAAAAATCTTGCGCTGCATCAAAAATCTTCTCTCCAGAATAATTGAAGTTTTTTACTTGAGTTAAATCGTTCATTTCCATCCTATTTAGTTTGTAATCCAAGAGGTATAATAATCTTTCACCTCGTAATTGAGGGCTTCTTTGGTAATCTTCAAAGGGTTGAAAGGGTCAATCATCACGGCCAACTCCTTGGTTTCCTTCTTTCCGATGCTTCGCTCAATCGCGCCGGGATGCGGTCCATGTGGCACCCCGCCAGGATGCAGGGTAAACTGCCCTTGTTGGATGTTGTTCCTACTCATGAAATCCCCATCTACATAGTACAAAATCTCATCGGCATCGATGTTGCTGTGATGATACGGCGCCGGAATGGCCTCGGGATGATAATCATACATTCTCGGCACAAATGAACACACCACAAAATTGCGTCCCTCAAACTGTTGATGAATGGGTGGTGGCATGTGAATCCTACCGGTAATGGGCTCAAAATTGAAAATCGAAAAGGCATAGGGATAGTTGTATCCGTCCCATCCCACCAAATCAAAGGGATGCGTTCCATAAACATAGGGATACACCAAACCCCGCTTTTTTATTAATATCTTGAAATCACCCTGCGCATCGTGCGTCTCAAAATGCATCGGTAATTTAAAGTCGCGCTCACAAAAAGGCGAATGCTCCATGTATTGGCCCAACTCATTGAGATACCGCTTGGGAGATCGAATGGGACTGTGAGATTCAATAAACAAGATCTTGTTGTTACTGCCATCAAACTCCAGTTGATACACCGTTCCCCGGGGCACAATGACATAATCGCCATATTCAAATTCTACGGTACCGTACATGGTCTTTAACCGACCTGATCCGCGATGGATAAAAAGCATCTCGTCAGCATCTGAGTTTTTGAAAAAGTAATCGGTCATGGAAGCAGAAGGACAAGCAACGCCAATTTGCAGATCGTCATTGACAAAAAACACCTTCCTACTGTCCAAATAATCGGCGCAAGGCGGGACCTCAAACCCCAGAAAACTCAGGCATTTCAAATTGTCCTCTATGGCAATTTCAGGGCGATGATTCACTGGCTCTCCAATGCTTTTCACCATGGTTGGCGGATACAAGTGATACAATAGAGAGGAAGAACTTGAAAAGCCCTCTGTTCCAAATAATTCCTCGTGGTACAGTTGGCCTTGTTCACCACGGAATACGATATGTCGCTTGTGAGGTATTTTGCCCGCGCGCTGATAAATGCTCATAGTAAATGTATTGTGAGCAAAAGTAGCCGGCCAGGAAAGGGCCAAACAATGATGAAGGTCAGTACAAAACCTCAATTTTATCATAATTCACGGTCAAAAAAGTACCTTTGGCGGGTGGACATTATTTCTTTTACTGCAGACTTTGTCAGGCGAACCCTGGAGGCCGCCGAAGGCGGCCACGATTGGTGGCATATCCACCGCGTACACACCAATGCCAAAAAAATCGCCCAAACAGAATCCGTAGATTCCGTAGTGGTGGAGCTCGCAGCCCTGCTGCACGACATCGCCGATGCCAAATTTCACGATGGCGATGAAACCATCGGACCTGCCATAGCCAAACACTTCCTCGAAACCCAAGCGCAACCAGCATTCCCCAATCAGCTATCACCCCAGCAGATTCTCCACATCGTTCGCATCATTGAAAACATATCCTTCAAAGGCGGTAAAGAAATAACCCAATTTCAATCGCCCGAGTTGGCCGTTGTACAAGATGCCGATCGATTGGATGCCATCGGCGCCATCGGCATTGCACGTACCTTCAATTACGGCGGATTCAAAGGCAGCGAAATTTTCAATCCCCTCCTTCCGCCCAACCCCAACATGAGCAAAGAAGAATACAAAAAAGGCGGCAACCCCAGCCTCAACCACTTCTGGGAAAAACTACTGCTCCTGAAAGACCGCATGAATACCGAAACTGGAAGGAAGATGGCCTCGGAACGACATGCCTTCATGTTGTCTTTCTTATGTCAATTTTTTGATGAAACAGGCCATCAACCCCCCGGATTTGAGTTGCCAATACAATAATTTCACCCTTCCTTCGTTCACCAAAGGTGAACGAAAATTACCTCCGTCTGCATACGCCTACCCGCATTTTCATTGGCCTTGGCCTATTGCTTACCCAATTCCTTGCCTGTGGAAGTCCTAACGAAAACACAGACAACAACATAGACCCCGAAGCGCAGAAAATCGCACTGCAAAATGAACCCATGGTCAAAACCGCCTGCAGCGGCTGTCATGCCTTTGTTCCTGCCGACAAACTCGACAAAACCACCTGGGAGTCGGTCATCAAAGTCATGGCACCCAAAATGGGAATCTTCGAACACAACGGCGAAACTTACTTCAACGAAAAAAGCGATCCCAACGTAGACGCCAGCATCTATCCCTCCACCCCCACAATCAGTCCGGAAGACCTCGACAAAATCTTCCATTATTACCAGACCCTGGCCCCAGACGCGCTGCCCCAGCAAAATCGCAAATACCCCATCGCCAAGGACAATGGCCTGTTCCAAGTAAACCACCAAAACGGCATGTTCCCCGCCGTGGGCAATATGCCCATGACAACCTTCGTAAAATTGGTCCCAGGGAAAAACGAAATCGTCCTGGGTAGCTTCGGCGAAAAAGGAAACCTCTCAGCCTTCAGAACCGATGGCGCCCTCAAATGGTCTCAAGAATTTCCGTCGGCCCCTACCTGGGTCGATTTCTCGGATCCCAATCAGTGGCTGGTTACCTGTATCGGTTCGGTTCAACCCACCAACGCCCGCATCGGAAGCATTCACAACTTCTCACCCGCTTCCAAAAACAACCGCGTGGTGGCCAGTAATGTAGCCCGACCTGTGATGTCGTTCCGCCTCCCCCAATCCAACCAAATTTTGGTCAACGCGTTCGGACACCTGAAAGGACAAACCTACACCTACAACACCAGCAAAAAAACCACAGAACAGGTACTTCGTGATATCCCCGGCGCCATCTGCTCGCGGATTGCCGATTGGGATGGCGATGGCAAAAAAGACATCCTCACCCTGTTCGCCCAAAACAAAGAAAGCATCGTTTTCTTCAAAAATACCGGCAACGGATACCAAGAAACGGCCACCCTGCTTGAAACCATGCCCGTATATGGATCGAATAGCTTTGACCTGGCCGACATGAATGGCGATGGAAAACTCGATGTCATTTATACCTGTGGCGACAACGCCGATTACTCCGTGATTCTAAAAAATTATCACGGGGTTTACGTGTACCTCAACCAGGGCAACAACACACTCAAAGAGGCCTATTTTTATCCGATTCATGGGTGCTTCAAAGCCTTGGCACGAGATTTCGACCTCGACGGTGACCAAGACATCATCACCGTTTCCTTCTTCGCCGATTATCTGTCGCAGCACGAAGAAGCCGCCGTTTACCTGCAAAACAACAACATGGATTTCAAGCCCTTCGCTTTGCCCGGTTACGACATTGGGCGATGGCTTACCATGGACGCCGCCGACGTGGATGGCGATGGCGACCAAGATTTGGTTTTTGGTAATTTATCGATGGGACCTGAGAGCTTCATGAGCCAAGAGCAAGTGAAGAAGTTTGCTGCCGGACCGGCCTGTATTTTCTTGAAGAATACCACAAAGTAAATCAGACCATGAAACGAATTCTTTTGGCCCTGCGACTCCTTGTCAACCTCACCTTGGCTGTGATGTTTTTTCTTTTCGCATCGTTACAATTCAATGATCCTGACCCCCTGATTTGGGTGCTGGCCTATAGCCTAACCGCCACGCTGTGTTTGATCTATTGCAAACATTCAATGGCCAGCAAACTGAGATGGGCCTATTTGGGTACTGCGTTGGTGATGCTGTTAGGCAGTTACATTCAATTTCCGTCGCAATGGGATGGGTTTGGCGCCGAAATGAAAACCACAAATCAAGAACTGGCCAGAGAGAGTATCGGACTTTTGATGTGCGGCTTTGTGTTGCTGATTCATTTTGCAACCCTAAAACCAAACGCAACGAACTGATAATACATTGATTGGGATTATCGCTTATTTTCGCAGTCGATGAAATTGCTGTTGGTCTCAGCACTGTTAACCGCCACGCCTTGGTTTTTACCAGTTGAAACTCCGTGGAATCCGTCCAAATCGGGCCATGGCGTGAAGGTATTTACACGATCGGTCCCAGGCACACCCATCAAAGAAATCAAAGCCGAATTAGAACTGGATTGCTCCATCAATACGGCCGTGGCCTGTCTGACCGACATCAGTGCCTACCCTCAGTGGATCTATCAAATGATCGAGGCGCGGGTCATCAAACAAATTAGCACCACAGAATTTGAAGTATATCAACGGGTGAAAACACCATGGCCGCTAGACGATAGAGACGTTTGCGGACATTACCAATTCAAACAGGATCCCAACACGCACGACATTTCACTCATTACCCACGCCGTTCCCAAAGTATTGCCCACCGTTGCCGGTGTAGTAAGGGTTCAAAAAAACAGAACCACTTGGACGATCAAACCCATCGCCAAAAACAAGAATAAGTGTGAGTACTTTTTACTGCTCGACCCCGCTGGTGAGGTACCATCTTGGATCATCAATTTGTTCATTTCTGAAGGTCCTTACACGAGTTTGGTAAAACTCAAACAACGGGTTCACCTGCCGAAATATGCCCATGCGCGCGTGCCTTGGGTCATTGAACGATTTCCGCACTAATCACATATCCCCAAAAAGGCCCCTAGGATGGATCTTGCCATTGACGGGCGCGGGGATTCATGACCGCAAACCAAACCGGTACCAACAAACTCAATACCATCATGCCAGGGTAACCCGTAGGCATTTGCGGGGCCTCATCGATGGATTGCAAGGTTTGGTACTTTTTATTGGATTTGTAATGATGATCGGAATGCCGACTCAACTCGAATAAAATCAACCGGCCAACCAAATGATTGCTATTCCAAGAATGTTGGGGCTGTACGATTTCGTAGTAGCCTGTCGCCGTTTTTTTACGCATCAAACCATAGTGTTCGATGTAGTTAATGGTTTCCAAGAAAATTCCACCGATCAGGGCTGCAAGCCAAAAAGAGAAAGTAGCCCAAGCGCCAAACAGGATGTAGACGGTCAGAACAATGGCAAGCTGTATGAGTTGGAAGCGCAGCATTTCGTTGCGCCACGACCACGGAGATAAAGCCTCGCGCCGAAGGCGCTCGGCTTCAATCCTCCAGGCCGATATCCAAGTTTGATACATCGAACGAAACCAAAATGTAAACACCATTTCATTCATTCGCGCCGTGGAAGGGTCTTCCGGTGTACCTACATGTTTGTGATGACCGCGATTGTGCTCGATGTAAAAATGCATGTACAGGGAGCTTCCCAACAATACCTTGGCCAAAAATTGCTCGAACCGCGTGGTTCTATGTCCCAATTCATGGGCCACATTGATCCCGAAACTACCACACAATATTCCCATCGCCATCACCAAACCAAACCACTGCCAGCTCGCCTGCGGCTCGCTGTTTCTCATGATGGAACAATACCAAAACACAAAAAACCACTGTATCGGTACAATCATATACAGCAAATAATCATACCACCGGTCTTGCGCATCCAATTGCAACTGACGCTCATCCACCGTGGCGCCCTTGGCACCCAGAATCAACTCCAACAAAGGGATGCCTCCAAAAACGAAGAGTACCGCAAACCACGACCAATCACCCCCATACAAAAATGAAATCGCCACAGCCAACGTAGGCAGATGGGTGGTCAAATATTTTAATGATCTCATAGCCAGTGTTTAAGGAACAAAACGAATGTAGTAAAAAAGCAGAATGTGGCAAGTACACACACAAAGAATCATCAAAATCATTCAACACCCACCATCGTCTATTAACAATTTAGTAATATATAATTATTGTTAGTTTAACTCTATGTAAATTCAATGTTAACCATTTTTGCATCGGTTTACATTTACATAACAATACAATCATTTGTGAAAAACATTATTTTAACTCTGGCAACATGTTGCACCCTGTTCACCTCCGCCTTTGCTGGAGTTATGGAACCCCTTACAGACACCACCAAAGCCGTGAAAATTGCGGAAAAACCCGCTGCCAAGCATTGGTATGAAACCATATCGCTCAAAGGATATGCACAAGTGCGCTACAACCGATTGGGCGAAACCAATCCCAACTTGCGCTGCGCCCAATGTGATGGATACTGGGGAAATAATACCAGCGTGTCCTTCCGTCGTGCTCGACTCACATTCAGCGGACAGTTAAGCCCAAGGGTTTATTTCTATTTTCAAAATGACATCGCCCAAACCGTGGCGGCCGCTGGGAATTCAGGTGCCATGCAAAGCAATGGTACATTGCTCAACCTCACCCAAATCCGCGATGCCTACTTTGATGTCAACCTGAATAAAAACGGCGCTTGGCGAGTGCGTCTCGGACAAAGCAAAGTACCGTTTGGTTTTGACGTACTCCAGAGTTCACAAAACAGACTTTCTTTCGATCGCTCCGATGCCATCAACAGTGGCGTTTACAACGAACGTGACCTCGGCGCCTTCTTCATGTACTCACCCGAAAAATTCAAAAAATTGTTCTCTACCTTGGTCAAAGACAACCTCAAAGGATCCGGTGATTATGGTATTTTAGCCTTTGGTTTTTACAATGGACAAACCACCAACCGTCCAGAAATCAACAACAACCGACACGTGGTGGCACGCTTTACATACCCTGTAGCCATCGGAAAGCAAATCATCGAAGCAGGCATTCAATCATACGCTGGCGTGTACACCTATTCCAAAGACATGCTGAGCACCGGCGTGAAATACGTAAAAGCCCCTACGCTGAAAGGGAATTTCTTATCGAAAAACACCCTCATGCCCGATGCAAGCTACCTTGACAACCGCACCGGCGCACACTTTGTACTTTTCCCCAAACCCTTTGGAATTCAAGCGGAATACAATGTGGGCAACGGCGCTCAATACAACCCAACCACAGATTCAATAGAATACCGCGCCCTTGAAGGTGGCTATGTAACTTTTAGCTACAAAACCGAAATCAATAAGCAAAGCGTCATTCCTTATTTGAGACTCCAAAACTACAAGGGAGGTAAAAAGGCTGAAATCGATGCGAGAAGCTACGATATCAAAGAACTGGAACTGGGTATCGAATGGCAAGTAGAGAAAAACTTGGAATTCACTGCGGCCTATGTGAACAGTTCACGCCGATTTGAAGACCACAACAACCGCAATAACTTGCAAACCGGTTCTCTCATTCGTTTGCAAGCACAATTGAACTTCTAACTGTTGTATTTTCGCGGTCATGGAATACCGCAGACTAGGAAAATCAGGACTCCCCATTTCTGAACTCAGCTTTGGCTCATGGATCACCTTCGGAAATCAAATCCACGATGGGGTTTCTGAACGATTGATGGACATCGCTTACGAGGCAGGCATCAACTTCTTCGACAATGCCGAAGTTTATGCCGCCGGCGCCTCAGAAGTGGTGATGGGAGAAATCCTGAAAAAGAAAAACTGGTCCCGAGATTCCTACATCGTGAGTTCCAAAGTGTTCTTCGGCGCCGGCGCAAAAGTGCCTACCCAAAAAGGACTTCATCGCAAACACATCATGGAGGCCTGCAATCAAGCCCTGCAGCGCCTGCAAGTGGAGTACCTCGATCTTTACTTTTGCCACCGCCCCGATAAACAAACCCCCATAGAGGAAACCGTATGGAGCATGCACCAACTCATCCTCTCTGGTAAAATCCTCTATTGGGGCACCTCGGAATGGAGCGCACAAGAAATTATGGAAGCCCACATGGTGGCCCAACGCTACAACCTCATCGGCCCCATCGTAGAGCAACCGCAGTATAATATGCTGGTGCGCGACAAAGTAGAAGTTGAATACAGCCAAATTTATAAAACTGTTGGATTGGGAACCACCATTTGGAGTCCCCTCGCCAGCGGCTACCTCACCGGAAAATACCTGAACCAACCCCCTTCAGAAGCCCGACTAAACCGCGACGAGTTGGGTTGGCTCGCGGAGCGATTGCTGCAAGAATCACACGCGGAAAAAGTAAAGAATCTCATGGCCCTTGCCGGAGATTTGGGCGTAACTATGCCCCAACTGGGCGTAGCTTGGTGCCTCAAAAACCCCAATGTGAGTACCGTAATCCTCGGCGCTACCAAACCCGAACAATTGGAGGAAACCCTCACCGCGCCTAGCATTTTACCCAAACTAACCCCTGAAGTCATGGATCGCATAGAAACCATCCTTCAGAACAAACCCCAACACCCTCAGTACTAAACACAAACGGGTTTCCCAACCCGTTACTTTTCCGTTTTTCGTCCACCTGTGCCATTTATGGCACAAGGTTTGCACCGCTCGCGCGATGACGCGCAAAGCTTGGATACTCGCAACAGTTGTAGCCTTTTGTCTACTCACCCCTGCTGCAACCCTCCAAGCAGACCCCATCGCCGATGCCCTGAAACTGATCCGACAGTCAGCCAAATCATCGGTAAAAAAACAAACTTTCAAAAAAGTATCGCCCACCATGCCCGTGCAGGCCATCATGGCCTCGGCAATCAACATTCAGTTTCAAGAAGCAGCGCTCATTTTATCGAAAAGGCAATTTACCAAAGACAGCAGCAACCCCGCCCTGCACCATGCCCTGGCTATGCTGCCCAATGAAAAAGAACCCTTCTCTCCAATCCAACATGGTTTCGATGCCATGCACTACTGGGCCAAACCCGCCATCGATAAAAAAGGAAACCCCATCACCGCCAAACAGTGGGAAAAATACCAACAGAAATACCAACTCACCTATCATCACACCGATACCCTACTTTTTGAATTAACCAACCGCTATTGGAATGGAGAAAGCAATAGCACCTTGGATCAGGCCCGACGTTTACTGATAGAGTTACAAACCCAATCTCAGTGGCTGGCCAATGACCAAGGGCAAATACAACAATTAGAAACCCTCCATTTTCAACAGTGGGCGTCCAAGCAAAAAAATGGCATCGATTCTACACTCAAAGCAAACCAGTTTGAGTCCATCACCCTGAAATCGTATCAAAAACGCATCGAAACCCAGCTTGCCTTCATCGAACAACTCGAATTTGATTCGCTGATGCAAACCCGGAATATAGCGGCTTTGTCGGCCCGACGTACCCAACTCTTGGCCATCAAAAAACCCAATGCGCAAACCAAAGCCATGATTCAACGGGCGGAGGACACGCTGGTGCAGTGGGAATACGAATTGGTCACAGTGGAAGACCAAGAACAAGGCTACCGACGTTTCCTGAAACAATACCCCAAAGCCCCTCAAACCAATTTGATTTTACAGCGCTTGGAAGGATTGGCCTTTGAACGCGCCCAGCAACTGAATACCGTTGAGGCCTATGAAGCATTTTTAAAATCCCAATTGCCTCCGCCGCTGCAACGCACCGATCTCACCTTCCGCGCCCAATTTCTGCTGCGTTCACTCACCGTGAAGCCCATCCCCATCGCTTACGATAAATCCAAAGAGCCCTACAAAGAAGGATTCTATTTTGCCGATTCATCCACCCTACAACCCTGGATGGAAATGGATTACAAAATGGCCTATCCCTATGCCTTAAACAATTACCAAAACCATTTTGTAGAGAGTGGGGCCACACTAATTCCAGGCTGTGCCTTAGTGATGCGCACCGATACCTTTGGTTTGATCGAGTTCAGTTACGTGACCAAAGACGGCAAACCCTTCACAAAAAACAATTACGAAACCGTCTTCCAATTTTCCAATACGATGGCCTTCGTGCAACGAGGCGGTCGCTGGGGAATCTTGAACAACCGCGGCAAGGAAATTTTGCCTTGCAAGTTTGAAAACTTGCGCTACGATACCGCCGCCAAACGCGGAGCCCTGCAATTGGGGAAAAAATGGGCCCTTTTCAATGAATCTGGCAAACTCATTACCAGCCCGATATTCGATGCCATAGGATTTGAAACCTGGGAAAACGAACCCACCGAAGCCCCCGTTAAATTGTGGGTGAGAAATCGCTGTGCCGCCAAAATCAACGACAACTGGGCCCTCATCGATACACTCGGAACCTCATTAACCCCCTTCGCCTATGAAAGTATGACCACCCTGCCTTTTGGACGATTCATGGGTAAAATCAATGACGGATACTGCCTATGGCGCGATACCATTCGTTGCAGTGCCCAATACTCAGAAGCCGTGGACTTCGGTAAACCCTACACCTTGGTACAGCAAAATGGATGGGGAATCATTGATACCCTCGGTAAAATATTGGTCCCACCCGTCTACGAAAAATCCCTGCTCGTCGGCAGCACCATCGCTCTGCTGAAAAATAAAAAATGGAATTTTTACTACTCCAAAGGTGAATTTACCTTACCCATCAAAGGCAGCATCGACGATTTCAGATTGTATGGCGACGGTATGGTTTATGCCCGCCAAAAGAAAAATTGGATCCTGTATCACGCCTTCACCAAAACCGTGCGCAAAGTCAAAAGTTTGGATCTTCAACAACTCACCGACACCCTGCTACTCGAACCCATAGGCAGTTACTGGTTCATTACCCACGCCAATGGCAAAGTGCTACTCAAAGATACCTTGATGACATTGTCGCGCATCAACGACCACGAGTGGTTTGCTACCAGGCCCAACGGGTTGGGGGGATCAGCCATGGGATTGCTCTGCCTGCCTTCCATGCAGTGGAGTTTAAAACCCCAATACCAAGAAATTATCTTGTCGCAAAAACCCTCTCAGTACATGGTGAAACAAAAAGATCACTGGGGAGTGGTTAACAATTTTGGCGAAGTCATCGTGCCCATCGTCTACGACGCCATTACCGATACCGAATTCCCCGGTTATTGGTATGCACTCAAAGGGGAACGCACACTCTGGATTGATGCCTCCGGCCGAGAATTGAGCCAGCCTTAAAATAGAAAAGTGTAAAGATTCAAAGAATCGCTTGTAATATTCAATTTTTACCGACAACTTGCCTGAATGAAAACCTTTTATCGCGCATTGTTGGGTGGATTGGTATTGTTTTTCTACCAGTTCATATCCTTCGCTGGAGCCAATTTCCACGGCAGTGCCCAAGCCTACACTGAAAAACAAGACACCATATTAGCATTCCTGAATTCACTCAACTTAGAGGATAAGCAGTACATCATTCCCAGACCTGCCGATAACGCCACCGCGGAAGACCAGCAGAAATATGCCGAAGAATCTCAAGGAAAACCCTGGGCCATGGTGAATTATCACAGCAACCGAAATACGGGCATGATTATGCCCATGGTTCGCGGATTGTTGGTAGACATTTTGGCTATTTTCTTGCTTTTTGGACTGATGGACAAGATTGCCGACATCAATACCACAAAAGCAGTTTTGTATGCATGCACCGTGGGCTTCTTTGCCTTTTTGGTAGTGCCTTACACCAATTTCATTTGGTACCAAACCCCTGATATTTGGGCCCACTTGTTGGATGCGTTTGTTCCCTACGCCATTGTGGGAGCCCTGTATGCCAGATTTTGGCGCAGTGCTGCATAAAGAAACACTCGTTACACGCTTTTCAACCAATCGTTGGGTTGTGTACCCGATATTTTCAAAGGGGCGGCCAAAATGGCCGCCCCTTTGTGTTATCTTTGCAGGCCAATAATCGCAGTTCATTGCATGGTCCCGTAGTAGAATGGATACTACGAAAGTCTCCGGAACTTTAGATCCGCGTTCGATTCGCGGCGGGACCACTCCTTTCTTCATTTATTCCTTCTTTTTCTGATTTTTATTAAAATCATTTAGGGTAATTCGCTACTTAGTTGTCTTACCCCCGTGAGTGCCCAACAATATGCTTCGCTGTCTGAATCACAATTGCAAACGTTGTTCTACGACAACTATGCCGATTTGTGCAGATATGCACTCACCTTCTTGGGTTCCACCCAAGAAGCAGAAGACATCGTTCAGCAAATCTTCCTGAAATTTTGGGAAGATTTTCAGATAAATCCCCTGCCCAACAATCCTCGCGCCTACCTGTTCAAAACCGTTTACAGTCGCTCACTCAACGCCCTCAAACACCGCAGTGTTCAACGCAAACATGCCCAATACCACATTCATCATTATTGGGGTAAACAGAGTGAATCATCGGCAGAATCACCTATTCACACCAAAGAACTAGAATCCGCCCTGCACAAAGCCCTGGGTGAGATGTCGGAAACCACCCGACAAACTTTCATCCTCAGTCGATTTCACGGACTCAGTCACAAAGAAATTGCAGAAACCCTAGCCTTCTCGTTGAAAAATGTTGAATACCATTTACACAAGGCCATTCAAATTCTCAAAGTCAAATTATCAACCCACACCCTGGTGTGGCTCGCATTTTTAATCCTTTCCAACCCATGAAAAATCCAGAAACCTTCGGCTTCGGCAACCCCCAAGATGAGTCGATTTGGCAACTCGCCAAACCCTCCAATCCGTGGACGCCCAATACCGACAATGCATGGAAAAGTGTTTCAGTAAAACTGGGAGCCTCGGCGGTTTCCGCTTCCCTACTTACCACAGCACCCGTAAAAACGATCGCCAAATTCACCCTGAAAAAACTGTTGCTATGGAGCACGGTTGGCGCCAGTGTTACAGCTGGGACCGTCTACCAAGTGAAGAAATACCGCAACCAATCTAGGCAATCAGCGCAATCTACCACCGTGGCAAAATCAGCATCAAATTCAACCCACGCGTTGTCAACTGCAGTGACCCAACCCTCTAAAACACCCGTTAGAGAACCCAATAAACAGACGGTTTCCACAATGGTGGCATCACCCAAATCAGAGAAATCTACGGTACCCACAGTAGCCATTGCGCCGACCAACCGAAATACCCATCTTTCTCCCAACAGCAAAATATTGCAATTCAAGCAAACGGAATTACAGGTAGTAACAGAAATCCTGAGCCAAACCTATGGCGTAACCATCAAAATCGAAAGGCCCCAATTACTGCATTGTAAACTCACGGCAACTTTTGAAAATGAGCCCATTCAAAACATCCTCGAAATCATTCAAGAAACATTTAACATGGAAATCGTCCCAGAAAAAGAAACCATCTGGTTGAAAGGAGGTAGCTGTCAATGAGAACCCTATTTCTGCTCATCATCGTCCAGCTCGTTACATCGCTGTCGGCGCAAAACTCCCCAACCATCAAAAAAGCGAACATTACCTCCCTCGATGAATCTTTCTACTTCATCGTGCCCGCAGGTTCCACCGCCTCTGCGCTTGAAAAATTGGAGGCCTCATCCAAATTATACTTCTCCTACAACCCCGATGTTCTCCCAAAAACCGTGGTTGCCGATACTTGGGTGGGGATTTCGTTCCGACAAGGTTTAGACAGAATGCTCAGTCAGAATTTTGCCTTCCGTTTGCGAGGCAACCACATCGTCATCCGCACATTGCAAGAAGGAATAATCACCAACGGCAAACAAGAATATGCCATCACCGGGTACGTGAAAGACAATAAAACCGGTAAAGCCATTCCCTTCGCCTCTGTCTACGATACCACTACCCTAAAATCTGCTTTAAGTGATCGCGATGGGTACTTCGAACTCCCGGTGAATGATACTCAACCCAAAACCATCGGCATACTCATTCCCAATGAGAAAGACACCTACCTAGTGGTGAGTCCTCTCAGAAGAATTGAAACCCGCATCGCTCGAATTGTAAACCCACAAATCGAAGCGCTCGTGCCCCTCACAAAAGCCGCCATTGATACCCTTTCTAGTAGCACATTTTGGGACCGACAAGTATCAGGTATTCATGAAATGAACCAAAGAATTGAACAAGACCTTATCAAAAAACCACGCAAAAAAGACGATTGGGATAAAAACGCTTCCATCGTTCAACTGGCCGTCAATTACGGAAATACCTGGCCCCTGATGGCAGAAATGCAAATCGGTATCCCCCAATTCTACAACCGCTTTACCTTCGCACCCGCCCAAAAAGGAAATAAATTGTGGGGAATAGGCTATGGCATTGGTACCCAGATTGGAATGAAAAACAACCGTGGACTCGCCATCGAAGTACTCGGTATGGGTCTGTATCCCGGCCACGTGGCTGAAATCCCACTCATGGGTACCGTGTCGATTATGCCCACATTCAAACTCGGCAAGAATGTTAAACTCATCGCAGGTCCGGAAGCCAACGCCGTTTTCACCCATGGCATTCGCGTGCCTGATGCTGGATTCAAGCTGCCCCCCAATTCGGGCCTTTCTGCCGACTTCCCCATCCGCAATGGCCGTGAGATGTCCGCATTTTTCAGCTGGCGTGTGAAATTGGTAATAGAATAATCAAGCATAGATTGCATCAACTATCTTCGCGTACATGAGTTACCAAGCGCGATTTTCCCAATGGTTGATGCACTGGCTCAGTGAAACAGGTGCCAGCGCTGAATCTTGCTATTACCTGCATCTCATCGCCCTGGCGATCGGATTGATATTGGTTGTCGCCATCATCGATTACATCTCGCGCAACATCATCCTTAACCTAGTCGCACGATACGCCAAACGAAGCAACAATCCCTACGATGACATCCTGGTGGAAATGCGGGTATTCAAACACCTGGCCCACGTAATCCCCGCACTGGTTGCCAAAGAAGGACTCACATTCGTCTTCCATGATTACACAGCCCTGATATCGCCCCTCCACAAACTGGTCGATACCTACATTGTGGTGGCCATCATTTTCTTCGTGCAAGCCGTGCTTCGCGCCGCAAAAACCTTGCTACTCAACTCCGAAGATTTCAAAGACAAACCCATTGGCTCATACACGCAACTGCTCAATATTATCAATTATTGCGTAGGTATCTTATTCATTATCAGCAACCTAACCAACAAGCCCCTATGGACCCTGCTCACAGCCTTCGGTGCGCTTTCCGCCCTGGTAATTTTAACTTTCCGTGATACGATTCTCGGCCTGGTGGCCTCCATCCAAATTTCTGGAAATGATATCGTTCGCATCGATGACTGGATTGAAGTACCCAAATATGGTGCCGATGGCAATGTTTCAGAAATCAACCTCACCACCATCAAGGTGAAGAACTGGGACAATACGGTGACCACCATCCCCACTTACGTCCTGATCAATGACTCTTTCAAAAACTGGAGAGGCATGGAAGAAAGTGAAGGCCGCAGAATGAAACGGGCAGTCAACATCAAGATTTCTAGCATCAAATTTTGTACCCCTGAGATGCTTGCCGATTACAAAAAAATTGATCTCATTCGAGATTATGTCAATCGCAAAGAATCAGAAATCAACGACTACAACGCCCAGAAAAACATCGACAAATCAGTCCTTGCCAACGGCCGAAACCTCACCAACATTGGCATTTTTCGCAAATACCTCAACTTGTATATCCAACAGCACCCCAAGGTCAATAAGAACCTAACGATGATGGTAAGGCAATTGCCGCCAACAGACAAAGGGCTGCCATTGGAGATCTATTGCTTCACGCTCGACAAACAATGGGTCGATCATGAAACCATTGCCGCCGATATTTTCGACCATGTCCTGGCCACCGTTCCCAGCTTCAATTTAGAGATTTTTGAAGGACCATCCGGCAAGGATTTACAAGCGATGGTGGGTGCGGGCTAATAGAGAATTTCGTATCTTTGGTACATGGTGATTCGCGTACCAAAATGGCTGCTGCTTTGCATCTCTGCACTCTTCTTGAGCCAAGGTAATAAAGTAGTTGACAACCTCTTCGAATACTCAAAGAACATCGAGATTTTTACGGCCCTCTACAAAGAGCTTGGCACGACTTACGTTGATGAGATAGAACCAGGAAAACTCATGAAAACAGGCATCGATGCGATGCTAAAGTCACTGGATCCTTACACCAATTTCTTTTCTGAATACCAAGCCGAAGAGGCCCTCATGGAACGACAAGGGCAATACGGTGGCGTGGGTTGCAGAATTACCCTTCGAAATCATTATCCCACCGTTGATCACATTGAAGAAGGCTATGCTTTTGACATGGCCGATGTGCGATTGGGCGATCAAATTACACACATCAATGGCCTTGATCTGAAGGACAAATCCACCGAAGAACTCCTTACCTTGGTCAGAGGCGCCCCCAATACCCGCTTCCAACTCACCTTGGTCAGAAATGGTAAAACCCTGGACAAAACCATCACCCGAATGGCCATCAAAACGGCCAGCGTGTCGTATAGTGGCCTCTTTCAAGGATCCATCGCTTATGTAAAATTGGAAGAATTTGACCAAAATGCCTGCGATGAAATTGAAGCCTCACTGAAAAAAATGATGGAAAAAACCACCCTGCAAGGCGTCATCCTTGATCTGCGCGACAATGGAGGTGGACTGCTAGCCGAAGCCGTGAAAATTGTTGGGCTCTTCGTGGGAGAAAATAAATCGGTGGTAACACTAAAAGGTCAGAATGTAACTGGACCTAAAAACTGGTTCACGCCCAACAAAGCCTTGCTGCCCAATACCCCGCTGGTGGTGCTCATCAATGAACATTCAGCATCTGCTTCAGAAGTGGTGAGTGGTAGCCTCCAAGACATGGACCGCGCAGTGATCATGGGACAAACCAGCTTTGGCAAAGGATTGGTTCAAAACTATGTGAGTCTTCCCTACCGAACCCAAATGAAGTTAACCACCGCAAAGTACTACACCCCAAGTGGTCGCTGTATACAACGACTGAATTACTCGGATCGTGGTGCAGATGGGCAGGCCTCCGTACTTTCTCAAGAGAAAAAACGCGCATTTACCACCCAAAACGGGCGAAAAGTTTACGAAGGCGGGGGTATCGACCCAGACAAATTCCTAGATCCTTACCAAGGATTGTCCATCTACAAATGGCTCGAAAAAGAACTCATCCTATTCGATTGGGCCAATGAGCAATACAATGCCAAACCCGACACCCTGTTCTCCCCGGTGTCTGAGGCACAATACGCTCAATTTGTCAACTTCGCCATCCAAAAAAGCCAGACCATCATGCTGGCCAAATGGCAGAAAGCCATCGCCTCTATGGCTGCCGATACCACCTTTGTCAAGAAAACAGGGGGATTCCAAATGAATCAAACCCAAATTCAAAACAACCTGAGAAATGAGTTAAACAGCAACAAAAACAACCTGATTCAAGTGTTAAACAAAGAATTGATGATGAGAAAGTTGCGAAAATCCGACTTCTTTAAAACCTGGTTGGAATACGACCCTGAAACAAAAGAAGCCGCCGCTGTGTTATTCAACGCCACCAACTATCAAAAACTACTCAAACCACAACCCTAAGCAGACACCATCCTAGCCATTGGATTGTTACATCGCACAATGACCACCGATACCCTAACCCACTTGATCGGGCCCTTTTTGCTCCTGTTACTCTGCGGATCGTTGGGTGGATTCTTGGCGGGTTTGCTAGGCGTTGGTGGAGGGATGCTCTTCATCCCGGTAATCAATGAGTACCTGTCGCACCACCCCCTATCCTCCGATGAAATCGTCAAATACACCCTGGCCAACTCAATCGCTCTGGTCTTCATGTCGGGCGTTTCAGGAATATTCCGTCAATACAAAATGGGCACCTGGGATTGGAAACAGAGTCTATCCATTGGCATTCCCGGTGCCATAAGTTCCTTGCTCATGTCGATGGCCATAGAACAAGGTGACTGGTATAGCAAACCCCGATTTCAGACGGTATTTTTGGGTTTTCTGCTCTTGAGCATCGGCAACATGATTTGGGGCAAGTCACAGCCAAATACACCACATCCTAGCAATCAACCGAATCATAATTCCCTCATTCTACCGCCAATCGTTGGGGTGATTGCCGGTTGTGTAGTTTCGCTCAGTGGACTCGGCGGGGGGATCATCATGGTACCCTTGTTTCGCATGATCCTAAAAAAACCAATGCACCAAGCTACAGCCCTATCGCTGAGTATCGTGCCCATCTTGGCCATCACCTCCCTCATCCAATATGCGGTCAGTGGCCCGGCCCAAGGAATCAATCCATTCCAATGTGGCTATTTATTGGGCATTCTTTTACTGCCAATGGTGATTGGCGTGTTGTTTTTCTCATCTTTCGGACAGAAAACGGCACCGCGCGTGCCCGTTCTTTGGCTCAGAGTTATATTTGCAGTACTTTCCAGTATCATCCTGATTAAAACCCTTTTAGAAATTAACGCATGAAACGCCTCGGGCTCCTGATTTTATCCTCTGTTTGTGTCCACTTTGCCTCGGCTCAAACTGAACCCACCGATCGTCCAAGTCGACTGAAAAAAGACATCAGTTACTTGGCTTCTGATGAACTCAAAGGTCGCCAAACCGGTTCTCCCGAAGAGGCATTGAGCGCCAATTACATCGCTCAAGAATTTGTCAAAGCCAAACTCACACCGCAAACGCAAGTATTCCAAATTGTGCAACTGCGTATGGCCACCAACCAATGTGTGTTGGGCGTGAGCGCCCCAGGCATGGATACCATCGTAAAAAAATTCACGCTGTTCAACGACTATTACCCACTTTCACAAAGCAGCAATTCCGCCACCGTGAAAGCAGTATGGTATGACTGTGGTTATGGATTGGTTTCAGAAAAATTGCAGCGCGACGACTACGGCACCGCCGATATCAAAGGCAAAATCGCCGTGATTCGGTTGGGTTATCCCGGAATGGAAGAAAATCCCCATGCCCCCATTGCCGAAGTAGCCGATATCCCCACCAAGATTGCAGAAGCCACCAAAAGAGGTGCTGCTGGCATCATATTCATCAAGCCATACGATAAATTCACAGCGCCATCGGGCAACCTCAAACGCAATGAGAAAACCCTGGATATCCCTGTATTTTACTGCAATCAAACATGGACATTTCCTCAAGCACCCATCACCATGGTGAGTCAAGTGAAAGTGTTCACCGCGGATGCCCACAACGTATACGCCTTCAGAAACAACCACAAGAAAAACACCATCGTCATTTGTGCCCACCACGACCATATCGGAATCAATGAATACGAAAACAGTCGGTATACCGGTCCCTCCGAAATTCACAATGGCGCCGATGACAATGCCTCTGGTGTAGCGGCTATGCTGGAAATGGCCAGAACCCTGAAAGGTAAAAAGTACAAAAAGAACAACTACCTGTTCGTGGCCTTTAGCGGCGAGGAATTGGGCTTGTTGGGCTCCAAGCATTTCGTGCAAAATCCACCCGCATTTTTAAACCAAAGCACCCAGAAATTGGGCAAAATCAATTACGTCATCAATATCGACATGCTGGGCAGAATTGATACGACCAAGAAAGTCCTCACACTCAATGGGGTGGGTACGTCTCCCGAATTTGAAAAATCAATCTCTCTCATCGTCACCGATACCAACCAACTGAAAATTACCACCACAAAAAGCGGACTCGGTCCCAGTGACCATGCCTCTTTCTATCTGGAAAATATCCCAGTAGTGCATTTTTTCAGTGGTCAACATGAAGATTACCACAAACCATCCGATGATGAAGCCCTCATCAACTACGTGGGCATGTCCAACAGCCTCAACGTATTAGAGCAACTGATTGTACTCAACAATAAAAAAGGGAAATTGCCCTTCACCAAAACACAAGATGCACAGATGGGTCGCACCAAATTCAAGATCACCCTTGGCGTAATGCCGGATTACAGTTTCAGTGGCAAAGGCATGCGCATCGATGGTGTAAGTGACGGTAAACCCGCGCAAAAAGCCGGACTACAAAAAGGTGACATCATCCAAAAACTCGGCGATTTCGATGTGAATGGCGTTGAAGACTACATGGTAGGCCTAAGTAAATTGAGCGCCGACAAACCCACTTCCGTTGTGGTACTCCGCGGTACCGAAACCCTAACCATTCCCATTTCTTTCCAATAAGACTCCATGAAGATTACCGAGCACATAGCCTCTGCCCAAAGCACCCTGTTTTCATTTGAAATTCTACCACCACTCAAAGGTGCCAGTATCAAAGAACTCATTGGCAGCATCGACCCATTGATGGAGTTTAATCCCTCGTTCATCGATGTCACCTATCACCGTGAGGACTATGTATTGAAAAAACGAGCCGATGGCTCATACGACCGTATCTCTACCAAAAAAAGACCGGGCACTGTGGCCATTTGCGCCGCGTTGCAAAACCACTATAAAATCGATGCCGTACCACACCTCATTTGCGGCGGATTCACCAAAGAAGACACCGAAAATGCCCTCATTGAATTGAGTTTTTTGGGTATCGACAATATTTTGGCTCTGCGGGGGGATAACCGAAAAGGCGACACCAACTTTGAACCCGAAAAAAGCGGCAATAAAAACGCACTCGACCTCATTCACCAAATTCAAAACATGAATGCAGGCATTTACCTTGATGAGGAAATCACCAACTCCTCTGAATCTAACTTTTGTACTGGTGCCGCTTGCTATCCTGAAAAGCACGCCGATGCACCCAACATCGAATCCGATCTCAAATACCTCAAACGCAAGGTAGATGCCGGTGCTGAATTCTTGGTGACGCAGATGTTCTTCGACAATCAACATTACTTTGATTTTGTTGACAGATGCCGGGCCGCTGGTATCACAGTCCCCATCATTCCCGGAATCAAGCCCATCACCACAAGAAAGCAGTTGTTCGTATTGCCGAAAATTTTCCATATGGACATCCCCTTTGCGCTATCCAATGAAATTGACCAGTGCAAAGACGACAAACACATTGCCGATATCGGTGTACAATGGGCCATTGAACAATGCAAAGAATTGATGGCAAAAGGTGCGCCTGTTCTACACTTTTACACGATGGGCAAAAGCACTCAAACCAAAAAAATCTGCGAAGCGATCTTTTAATTATGCAGGGAACCGTCACCAAATCCACAGGAAGTTGGTACCATGTACTCACAGACGATGGAAAAGTTTGGTTGGCGAGAACCCGCGGGAAATTGCGTCTCAACGACCTCGATACAAGCAATCCCGTGGCCGTAGGCGACCGCGTTGAAATGCAGGCCGATCTCAACTATCCCGATACCGCCTCCATCTCCAAAGTTGAACCCCGCAACAATTATCTTATCCGGAGGTCGAACAAATTGAGTTCTCGCCGACAGATATTGGCCACCAACCTCGATGGTGCGGCCCTTATCGCTAGTCTGTTCTCTCCAAGAACCTCTCTTGGATTCATCGATCGATTCATTTTAACCTGTGAGGCTTATCATGTACCCGCCGCCGTTTTCTTCAACAAAATGGATTTACTTGGAGATAATGCTGCGGAATTTCTATCCGATATCCAACACATTTATCGCAACGCCAATGTAACTGTCTTGATGGGGTCGGCCCGTGACACAACCACTTTGAAACCCTTTGCTGCTTTATTGGAGGGTAAACGTTGGCTGTTGGCAGGACATAGTGGCGTTGGAAAAAGCACCTTGCTCAACGCCGTTTTTCCTGAGGCCAATGCCCGCGTAGGAAACATCTCCAATCACCATGAAAAAGGAAAACACACCACCACCTTCGCCGAGATGTTCACGCTAACCAATGGGACCCAAATCATCGATACACCCGGCATACGCGATTTTGGCGTTGTAGACTTTGAACCCCAAGAAATAAGTCAGTATTTCCCCGAAATGCGCCCTTATCTCAACCACTGTAAATTCAACGACTGTCAACACACCCACGAACCCGAATGTGCCGTTCTCGATGCATTGAAAAAGGGTGAAATCGCAGAAGAACGATACCACAGCTATTTGGGAATCCTCAACAACGAAGATATCTTTGAATAGTTGCCTATGTCGTTCAGCCCACCCAATTTGCCAAATACATCCCCCCGTTTACTTGGTGGCCTAATTACCATGGCCGTTGTGATGATATCACTTTGGTTTATGGGGTGTAAGCCAGAATCGTACTACACCGACAACAATTCTCTGGTTTTTAGCAAAGACACCGTCTGGTTTGATACCGTTTTCACCCGTAAACCAGGTTCAACCTACCCCATTTCCGTCACCAAAATCATCTCCATCAAAAACAATGAAAAATTGCCTGTCAAAGCGAATTTCACATTGGCCGGCGGTGCGCAGTCCCAATTCAGGGTATCAGTTGATGGTGAGTCGGGAACGCAACTTCAGAACATTGAAATCGACGCCAAAGATTCCGTGTTCATTTTTGTTCAATGCAAGCTGGAACCCAACAATACCACGTTGCCAGTAATTGTCCTCGACTCTTTAATTGCGGATGTTAACGGTAAAAAGAGAAATACCAAACTCGCAGCCTTTGGCTGGGATGCCAACTATTATCACGACACCATCTTTGACCAAAATATCACGTGGACAGACAACGGCAAACCCTATGTTATTGTGGGCTATTTGGGCCTAACCCAAGGAAGTACCCTGAATATCAATGCCGGTGTCAAAGTATTCGCGAGTGCCCGCAGTAGCATTTACGTAGGGGGTACACTCAACATCAAAGGAACCGCCAGCCAAAGGGTTAGCATTCGGGGCGATAAACCCGTTTGGGAAACCCAATTCTTACCCAACCAATGGGGTGGAATTCATTTTCTCATTGGAAGCACCAACAACACAATCCAGTACGCCGACATCACCAATGCCACCATCGGTGTGCGCGTGGATTCACTGCCGGTCAATGGCAATAACAATTTGGTCCTTTCAAACACCAAGATTCAATATTGCGGACAAGCCTGTTTACTTGGAATCACAGCCCATATTAAAGCCACCAACTGCCTCTTTGCCGATGCCGGATCTTATAGCTTTTTAGGGCTATTGGGCGGAGATTACGCCTTCAATCACTGCACTTTTGCGGAATACTCAGGAATTGCTGCCCGCACCGATGGTCACTTCGCAGCAACAAATACTTTGCGAAACAGCAATGGACAACTGTTAAAACACGAGCCCTTGCGCTGCGTGATGAACAACTCAATTATATACGGATACAACAAGGAAGAATTGGAATTGGATCAAACCAATCTGTCTCCTTTCGTCTTTGATTTAGAAAACAATTTGATCAAATCTCAGAATCCCAATGGTGTACTCACCAAACCCAATACCCTAAACAAAGATCCCAAATTTGTAGATACGGACAGGGGCAATTATCAACTGGATACCCTATCGGCAGGATATAAAAAAGCTGCGATTTTCGGTTCCCCCGTGGTCAATGACCTACTGGGTGTCACCCGAAAATCGCAGCCCGATTTAGGTTGTTACGAAAAACTCCCTTGATTAATTTTCTGATGCGTTGGCGATGAGAACAGCACACATGGCCAATCCCAAATCCTTCAACATCATGATCATGGCAAGTTGGCCTTTCACAGCATCTCCCAAGCAGGGAACATGCAACATCAACGCAAACAATACCAGCATCAACGCGAGCAGATAACCCGCCAATTTCACTTTTTGATCAAGAATGAAGGAGGCCGCAGCACCCAACAAACCCAACCCGGTTAGATAAACCCAAATTTCAGCTGGAACAAATCCCAAGTAAGCAGGAACCATGCCCGCCATGTCCTTGGCACCCAAAAAGTGAAACACCCCAAAAAGGGCCATTGTAGCCGCAAATACCATGCGCGCCACGTTCGAAGGAATGTAATTTTTTATCATAAATGTATAGATTAGCAATCGCAATCTACACAAATTCATCAAATTACCAAATAAATACCCTTTTTTAAAACGAGTAAGGCAACAAAGAACATTACAAAAAGCAAACACATCTCGCAGTCGTACACAGTAGGGCCAAACCCAACCTTGGGTTGATTGACCCCGCTGGATGAAATTTATTTTCGGCGCGACTTAAAAAATCGTTTCATCATATCGCCGCACTGTTCTGCCATCACCCCGCCCAAGGTCTCCGATTTACCCAACATGTTTGGATCCAACCGACTGAATCCAAATTTGGGCTCCGACGCACCCCAAACAACTTTACCCAACCTCGCCCATTGGATTGCCCCTGCACACATCAAACAGGGCTCTATGGTTACATAAAGGGTGCATTGATCCAAGTATTTCCCATTCACCGCATTCGATGCCGCCGTCACCGCCAACATTTCCGCATGGGCTGTAACATCCTGTAACCGCTCAGTTTGGTTGTATCCCTTGCCAATAATTTTATTCTCGTATACCACCAAAGCGCCTATGGGTACTTCCTCTTCATCATAGGCCTGCATCGCCAATTCCAACGCTTTCGCCATGAAGTACTCATCTGTAAAAACTTCCATTCGTTCTCAAATAAATTTCCTTTACAAACCTACATTTTTTGTGGAACTTTGTTAGTGTTATCATGCGTGTAGGTATAGTTTGTTATCCCACCTTTGGTGGTAGTGGTGTTTTGGCAACAGAATTGGGAAAAGCGCTGGCTAAAAAAGGCCACGAAGTGCATTTCATCAGTTACAATCAGCCCGCACGTCTGGATTTTTTCTCCGAAAATGTCTTCTACCACGAAGTCAATATCGCCAAGTACCCCCTGTTTGAATACGCTCCCTATGAAACCGCCCTTGCAGGTAAAATGGTTGATATCGTGCAGTCGGCTCACCTCGATGTACTGCATGTGCATTACGCCATTCCCCATGCTTCGGCCGCTTTGCTCGCCAAACAAATCCTGGCCCAACACGGCATCGAAATACCGGTGGTAACCACCCTTCACGGCACAGACATCACGCTGGTAGGTCGTGAGGTCACCTACGAACACGTTGTAAGCTGGAGTATCAATCAATCCGACGCTGTAACCGCTGTTTCCAACAAACTCAAAGAAGAGACGCTTCAGCATTTCGATATAAAACGCGAAATCGATGTAATTCCCAACTTCATTGATTTCAACCGCTTCAATAAAAAACCCCGAGAGCACTTCAAACAAATGATTGCGCCCAATGGGGAAAAAATCATCATCCATACCTCAAACTTCCGCAAAGTGAAACGCGTTGAAGATGTTGTTGCCATCTTTAGTCGCATCATCAAAGAAATCCCCGCCAAACTCCTTCTAATCGGCGATGGTCCTGAGCGTTCTCACATCGAAAAAGTATGCCGCGAACACAATACCTGCGATTGGGTTACCTTTTTGGGTAAGCAAGAAGCCATCGAAGAAATCTTGAGTATCGGTGATTTATTTATACTGCCCTCTGAATCCGAGAGTTTTGGTTTGGCCGCCCTCGAAGCCATGGCCTGTGAAGTCCCTGTCATCAGCTCCAATGCCGGCGGTATTCCCGAAGTCAACATTCATGGTGTTACCGGTTTTCTCTCCGATGTTGGGGATGTAGATAGCATGGCCCAAAATGCCATTGCCCTGCTCAAAGACCCGGAGATGCTGAAAACTTTCCGAAAAAATGCCTTAAAGCAAGCCCACAACTTCGAACTTGAAACCATTCTGCTTCAATACGAAGACATCTACCAACGGGTAGTAAACGCTTAAAAATTCTCCTTCAAGAATTTCAGGGCAAGTCCAATTTGATTCTCAACCGTCTTGGGCGAAATATCCATCAGTTCCGCAATCTCTTTGTAACTCAATTCGTGCACCCGACTAAACAAAAACACCTGCTTGCACTTGGTGGGTAACTTATCGATCAAATCATTGATTTTTGCCCCAGATTCCTTGGCCAACATGTGATCCAACGCATTGTGATCCTTACTTGGTACCGGCATCTCCTCACGCATCTCATCAAAAGGCAATCGATTTCTTTTGATCTGATTCAAACACCGATTCTTCACCGCACGGAATAAATAACTCTTCAGCGTGTCAATCCCCAATAAGTTCTGATGTCGCTCCCAAATGGCAATAAACACGTCATTTACCACCTCTTCCGCATCATCCACGTTCCGCGTAATCGAATACGCAAACTGCATCAAGGCCGGTCTGTACTTTTTATAAATCGCTTCGAAAGATGGCTGTGTGCTCAATGATAATGACTTGCGTTACGGTACAAAGTAACAACAGCCACCGCACATTTCACAAAGATCCAATCAATTGCCTACATCGCTCAAGAATTGGATGTGCATAAGTTCCAATTCCTCTTGGTTGAAATCACCATCAAAATAAGCCACCGCCGCATCGATATCCGCTTGCTCCGTTGTTTTAAAATAGGCCAACACTTCGGCTTGCAAATCTTCCTCTAAAAACTGATCCAAGAAATACCGCAAATTCAATTTGGTTCCGGAATTCACAATCTGCTCCAATTCATGCAATAACTCATCAAACGTGATGCCTAACTGCTTGGCAATGTCCGGCAGATCCACCTTCTTATCGATGTTTAAAATGATGTTGACCCGCTTGGCAGAACGCTCTGAATTGCCTTTCAATACGATATCCTGAGGTCGTTCAATTTGGTGCTCTTTCACAAATTCTGTGATGTATGCCACAAAAGGCTCCCCAAATTTCTGCGCCTTGTTTTTTCCTACGCCATTGATGTTTCCCAACTCCTCAATATTCATGGGATACTTGGTGGCCATATCCTCCAAACTGGGATCTTGGAAAATGACATACGGTGGAAGCGATAACTCCTTGGCAACTTTCCTGCGCAAATCTTTCAAGTGATTGAACAATTCCTCGTCGCACACACTCTCCGCTTTGAAATTCTCAAAATCCTCGTCACTCACATTTTCAAATTCCACATCCACCGCCATCTCGTGATACGTTGGCGATTGAATATAGGCCTCACCCTCCTCCGACAAACTCATCAATCCATACTTCTCAATGTTCTTGTTGATGTATCCGTGCACCAATGCCAAACGCATGAGGGACTTCCAAAACAACTTGTCTTTGTCCTTGCCGAAGCCAAAGGTCGACAACAAATCATGACCGTAATCCCGAATACTATCGATGCGTTTCCCAACAAAATAATTGACCAAATGATTCATCCCAAGCTCGCTCTTCAGACTGGCAATGGCCTTTAACATCGATACCAACTCCTGCGTAACTTCTTGTTTGGGTTTGGGATTAGCACAGTTGTCACACATTTTATTGCAATTCGATTCCTCAAAAGATTCTCCGAAATAATGCAACAACATTTTCCTGCGGCAATGGCTACTCTCCGCAAAAGCGGCCGTCTCCGCTATCAACAAACTACCAATTTCTTGTTCTGCCACCGGCTTATCCTTCATGAACTTCTCCAGCTTCTCGATGTCAGACGGATTGTAAAACAACAAACAATCGCCCTGCAGACCGTCTCTTCCGCCCCGACCTGTTTCCTGGTAGTATCCCTCCAAACTCTTTGGAACATCATAGTGAATCACAAACCGTACGTCTGGCTTATCGATTCCCATGCCAAACGCAATGGTGGCCACAATCACGTTGCAATCCTCCATCAAAAACGCATCCTGATGTTGTCCGCGAACCTTAGAATCCAATCCCGCATGGTACGGCAAAGCCTTGATTCCATTCATGTTCAACATCTCCGCAATTTCTTCCACTTTCTTGCGCGACAAGCAATACACGATGCCACTCTTATTCGGTCTCGCCTTGATAAACGATATGATCTCTTTGTGTACGATGTCTTTCCGGCCTTTCGGACGTACCTGATAATACAAATTGGCTCGGTTGAAAGAACTTTTAAATAGATTGGACGACATCATTCCCAAGTTCTTCTGAACATCTTGTTGAACCTTGGGTGTAGCCGTGGCCGTCAAAGCCATCACCGGTACATCATCGATGGATTTAACCATTTGCTTGATTCTGCGATACTCAGGTCTAAAATCGTGGCCCCATTCAGAAATACAATGGGCCTCGTCCACCGCCACAAATGAAATCTTCACCTGCTTCAACAAATCAATGGTTTCGTCTTTTTTCAGGGTTTCAGGTGCCACATACAGCAACTTCGTCTCCCCGCTCAACATATCCTCAACCACCTGGTTCAGCTCCGATTTGGTCAAAGAGCTGTTTAAAAAATGCGCCAACGAACTCTTTTGCGCGAAACCACGGATATTGTCTACCTGGTTTTTCATGAGCGCAATCAACGGCGATATCACGATGGCCGTTCCCTCCATCATCACCGCTGGCAACTGATAACACATCGATTTACCAGCCCCAGTGGGCATGATTACAAAACAATCTTCGCCAGCCAATATGCTGTTAACAACGGCCTCCTGATTTCCTTTGAAACCATCAAAACCGAAGAACTCTTTCAACACCTTCTTTGGCTCCATTTTTGGAGCAACCGCCGCAGCTTGCATAAATTAATTTACCTTGGGAATAAATGATTGAGCGTTAAACTGAACCATTGTGTGAAGTTACAAAGAAAATCGCTACCACACACCCAGATTTGTGATTTTTATAACCGCACAGATAATTTTCGGTTAATTTGCAATAAAATCACATGTCTTCCTCCGAAAACACCGCAACACTGATCCAATCCTACGGTCAAGAAGCCATTCGTCGCGAACTTCAATCGCTGCAAAATCTGACCTCCTACATCAATGATCAGTTTGCCAGTGTGGTTGAACTGCTTCTGCAACAAAAAGGACGTGCCATTTTCACCGGCATCGGCAAAAGCGCCATCATCGCCCAGAAAATTGTTGCCACCCTCAACAGCACAGGCCAGCCTGCCCTATTCATGCATGCCGCCGATGCCATCCACGGTGATTTGGGAATGATTCAACCCCACGACGTCATTTTCGCCATTTCCAAAAGCGGCAATACGCCCGAAATTCAATCCCTCGCACCTTTACTCAAACGAAATAACAATCCCTTGGTGGCCATCGTCGGCAACCTACAAAGTCAACTCGCACAGCACGCGGATTTTGTACTCAATACCACCATCGACCAAGAAGCTTGTCCCAATAACCTCGCACCCACAACCAGTACTACCGCTCAATTGCTCATGGGCGATGCCCTAGCCATCGCGCTGATACAAATGCGGGGATTCAACAGTCAGGATTTCTCCAAATACCACCCCGGTGGCGCCTTGGGAAAGAAATTATATCTCCAATGCGGAAGCATCGCACAGCAAAATGCCAAGCCCGCCGTCTCCCCCAATACACCGTGGAAAGAAGTGATACTCACCATTTCTCAAAATCGTTTGGGAGCCACCGCCGTCATCAATGAAAACAACCAAATCTTGGGCATTGTAACCGATGGCGACGTAAGAAGAATGCTAGAAAACAACGATTCCTTCCAAAATCTTACCGCAGCGCAGATCATGGGCAAATCACCCATCACAGTGGAGGCCAATACCATGGCCACCGAAGTCGCTGCCCTCATGCAAGAGAAGAAAATTACCCAAATCCTTGTAACGCAACAGAGTATTTACTTTGGCGTTGTACATTTGCACGACCTTTATAGAGAAGGTATTTTATGAGCCTAAACAAGAACCATTACGTGTTGATTATGGCAGGCGGAATCGGCAGTCGATTCTGGCCCGTAAGCAAAAAAAGTTTCCCGAAGCAATTCATCGATATCATGGGAACCGGTGAATCGTTGATAAAACAAACCTACAACCGCTTTTGCCACATGGTTCCCCAGGAAAATATCTATGTTGTAACCAACACAGATTATGTCCCCTTGGTACAATCACACATCCCAGAAATGCAAATTTCCCAGATTTTGCATGAACCCTTGGCTAAAAATACAGCGCCTTGTATTGCCTTGGCGAACCGACATATAACCCAGAAAAATCCAGACGCCGTTTGCTTGGTAGCCCCCAGTGACCACCTCATCAGCAATGAAATGGCCTTCATTGAAACCGCGCAACACGCCATGAACTTTGCAGCGAAGCATGAAGCCCTGGTAACCCTCGGCATTAAACCCACCCGCCCCGATACCGGCTACGGTTACATCCAATTTAATCCAGAATTGGATGGTAGCGGTCTGCATCGCGTGAAAACCTTTACCGAGAAACCCAACGAAGACATCGCCAAGAGTTTCCTCGAAAGCGGCGAATTCCTGTGGAACGCAGGGATCTTCGTTTGGAGCATGAAAGCCATCAACAAAAGCATCGAAAAGCATATCCCCGAAATCCACCAAATTTTTGCCGATGTAGATACCCTCGGTAACCGATACGAAGAACAGCTAGAGCAAGCCTACTCGCTTACCCCTAGCATCAGCATCGATTATGGCGTGTTGGAAAAAGAAAGTGAAGTCTATGTGATGCCTGCGAACTTTGGTTGGAACGACCTTGGTACCTGGAAAAGCTTGTGGGATGTTTCAGAACGCAACGACAAAAACAACGCCATCGTTGGAAAACATGTGCACGTCTATAATACCACAGAAAGCCTGGTATTCAACAATACCAACAAGCTGATTGTGGTCAACGGAATCGACAACATCGTCATCGTTGAATCAGATGAAGTACTCCTTGTCATGAACAAAGACAAGGAACAAGAATTGAAAACCATCGTGAACGAAATCAAAGATCGTTACAAAGGAAAATTCAACTAGATTTTTTTGCAAAATCCAGCCGATTTGATATATTTGTAGTGTTATCGGTTATTTCGATAACGCCAACTGTTACGCGCTTTTATATACCAACATCCTGGCCGCTCTAATCAGCGGCCTTGATTTTTTAAATGGGTATGCAAAATTCCACTACGCCCCGCACCAAAGCCTTCATCGCACTGCATAGTGCCGTGTTCCTGTGGGGGTTTACCGCCATCCTCGGCAAACTCATTTCCTACGGATCACTATCGCTCGTTTGGCATCGGATGTCGATCACTGCAGCCATATACCTTCTCATACCTAGCGTTTGGAAACAACTCAAATCACTGCCCCCTAAAACCTTCGCCACCTTTGGCGCCATCGGATTGATTGTCTGTGCCCATTGGATTACCTTTTACGGCTCCATCAAACTGGGAAACTCCGTATCCATCACCCTGGCCTGCTTGGGATCAGCCTCCTTTTTCGCCGCCATCATTGAACCCCTGGTACTGCGAAAGCCCTTTTCCTACCGCGATATTCTCATGGGACTCATCGTCATGCTTGGAATCGGCTTTATCTACTTTTCCTTGCCCCCACAGCCCACCACCAACAACCAAATTTCCTATGGCTGGGCCATCATTACAGGCATATTGAGCGCCGCCTTGGCAGCCACCTTTACCACATTCAATAAAAAGTACATTCACACAGCCCCTACATTGGCCATTTCAACCATTGAAATGATCGCCGGGGCGTTGGTACTGAGCCTCATCATTCTCCTTTCCCCAACGGGAGAATACCAACCCTTGCCTACAGTTAATTTCGCTGAATTGACGTTGGATACCCTGCAAAGTGGGCCCTGGGATTTCCTATGGATCGGTTTATTGGCCGTATTGTGCACCAATTTGACATTTTACCTGGGTACCTACGCGCTGAAACAATTATCGGCATTCACCGCCAATCTTACTGTGAACCTAGAACCCATCTACGGCATAGTTTTGGGCGCCCTCATTTTCAATGAGAACAAAGACCTAAACCTTTGGTTCTACCTCGGGGCAAGCATTATCCTGGGTGCGATTTTCACCCAAGCCATACTCTCATCAAGAGAAAAACATTAATACGCTTTCGCAAAAACAACGCGTCCCTGACTCGGTTTACCCGTCAGGATGCAAACACCCATCTCTGGATTCTGATCCATCGGAATACAACGAATGGTGGCTTTGGTCAATTCTTTGATCTTCTCCTCTGTTTCTCCACTACCATCCCAATGCGCCAAAGCAAATCCTTCCTTCTCGTTGATGACCGATAAAAATTCATCCCATGTATTCACCACGTGTGTCTTTTCTGCGCGATACTGGGCAGCCCTGTTGAACAGATTGGCTTGAATCTCATCCATCAATGTAAGGATGCGCGCCTGCAAATCGTCCATGGAAACCACAAATTTCTCCTTTGTATCGCGGCGTGCCACTTCCACACTTTGTGATTCCAAATCACGCATGCCCACGGCCAATCGCACGGGGACACCCTTCAACTCCCACTCGGCGAATTTGAACCCGGGTTTGTACGTATCACGGTCGTCGAACTTCACTGTTAATCCTGCCTGCTTCAATTGGGCTGTCAAAGGCTTCATGGCCTCTTTGATTTTTTCCAAATCCTCTTCACTGCGATATACGGGTACAATCACCACGTGAATGGGCGCCAACTTTGGAGGCAATACCAAACCCTCATCATCGCTGTGTGCCATAATCAAAGCACCCATCAACCGAGTTGAAACACCCCAACTGGTTGCCCATACATGCTCCAATTTGCCTTCTTTGCTTTGGAATTTCACATCAAAGGCTTTGGCAAAATTCTGACCCAAGAAATGACTGGTACCCATTTGCAACGCTTTTCCATCCTGCATCATCCCTTCAATACAATAGGTGTCGTCGGCGCCTGCAAACCGCTCATTTTCGGTTTTTACCCCTTTGATTACAGGGACTGCCATGAAGCTCTCCGCAAATTCAGCGTAAACATCCAACATTTTTCGCGCTTCTTCCAATGCCTCATCCTTGGTGGCGTGGGCTGTATGTCCTTCCTGCCACAAGAATTCTGCCGTTCTCAAGAACAAACGAGTGCGCATTTCCCAACGCACCACGTTGGCCCATTGGTTGATTAAAATGGGAAGGTCTCTATAACTTTGAATCCAGTTTTTGTAGGTATTCCAAATGATGGCTTCTGAGGTTGGACGAACAACGAGCTCTTCCTCCAGTTTGGAATCGGGATCGGCCATCAAATGTCCAGGTTTATCAGGATTGGCTTTGAGGCGATAGTGTGTTACCACAGCGCATTCTTTGGCAAATCCTTCGGCATTTTTCTCTTCTTTTTCGAAAAGGCTCTTGGGCACAAACAGCGGAAAGTAGGCGTTAACGTGGCCTGTCTCTTTGAACATGTCATCGAGCTGTCGCTGAATCTTTTCCCAAATGGCATAACCATAGGGTTTGATCACCATACAACCTTTCACGGCACTGTGTTCGGCGAGGTCGGCATTTTTAACCAAATTGTTATACCACTCACTGTAATTGTCGCTGCGTTTTACTTTTTCGAAAGCCATAGATATTGATTACAAAGTTAATTTGTTTTGGGATGGGGGATTGGGAAAATTTTAAACGAAAATCCCCCCGGCGGCGCAGCCGCCGGGGGGACCCCCAAATTTCACCCTGCAGAACAATGAACATCCTGCAGTATTTGTATCTTGTTTAGCTACATCCCAAACTGTTTCCACAGTTCAAGCACTTGTAACATGTACCGCTGCGTACTGTGATATGACCACAAACGTTACAAGCTGGCGCATCGCTCTGAATCTCACGCATGTGATCCTGCATGTCCTTCTTGCTCGCCAAAGGCTCCGTGGCCGATACCGCAGGAGTCGCTGCAACCGCTGGCGCGGGCTCTGGATTGAATACCGGACGGAATTCGCTCACCACAGGGGCCTCAACCGACTCCGGCGCACGCAAATCACTGGGTTTTACCTGTACCAAATCCTCTCTGCGCAAATATTCAAAGCCCAACAAACGGAAGATATAGTCAACAATCGATGTAGCATTCTTCACGTTTGGATGTCCCTCAACCATACCGCTTGGCTCAAAACGTGTGAACGCAAACTTGTCAACGAACTCCTCCAAAGGCACACCATACTGCAATCCTACCGATACCGCAATCGAGAAACAGTTCATCAAACTGCGGAAGCTCGCGCCCTCTTTGTGCATATCAATGAAGATTTCTCCCAATGTTCCGTCATCGTATTCTCCCGTGCGGACGAAAATCGTTTGACCACCCACGCGACCTTTTTGTGTGAATCCGTTTCTGCGGTTGGGCAGACGCTTCTTCTCAACGATGTTCGACAGCTGACGCTTGAATTTTGTATCAGGGCTTTCGCTCAAAATGCGCTTCGCCGCTTCCAAAACCATTTCAGGTGTCAACTCACCCACACTCGCCATTTTAGGCGCAGCAGCACTGTCTGTTTTCGCGGAAGCCGCTTCTTCTTTGCTGTCTTCTGCTGTTTCAGATTTGTTGCTCAAAGGCTGACTCAATTTGCAACCATCACGGTACAAAGCATTCGCCTTCAATCCCAAAGTCCAACTCAAATGGTAGCACTCTTTGATTTCTTCAACCGTTGCCTCATTTGGCAAGTTGATGGTCTTACTGATAGCACCAGAAATGAAAGGCTGAGCCGCCGCCATCATGCGAATGTGAGCATTGGCATGGATGTAACGAACGCCCTTGTTTCCGCACTTGTTTGCACAGTCAAACACCGCATAGTGCTCTTCCTTCAAGTGTGGCGCACCCTCAATGGTCATGGTACCCGCAACGAAATCGTTACACTCTGCAATCTGCTCTTTGGTGAAGCCCAACGCTTGCAACATGTTGAAACGTGGGTTGTTGTACTGAGCAGGTTCGAAGCCCAAACGCTTCATTGTATCTTCACCCAATGAGTATTGGTTGAATACGAATCCAATTTCAAAAGCCATAGGCGCTTCTGATTCCAACTTCGCCAAATCAGCCTCGTTGAAGCCCAAAGCTGTCAAACTATCATGGTTAATGTGCGGCGCACCCTTGAACGTTTGATGTCCTTTTGCGTAGTTCACGATGTCTTGAGTCTGCTGAACATCGTAACCCAGGTGCTTCAAAGCAACGGGCACGGTTTGGTTCACAATTTTGAAGTATCCACCACCACTCAACTTTTTGTACTTCACCAAAGCGAAGTCAGGCTCAATACCGGTAGTATCGCAATCCATCAACAAACCGATGGTTCCTGTAGGCGCAATTACGGTAGATTGTGCGTTGCGGAAACCGTATTTCTCACCCCACTGAACGGCTTTATCCCAGGCGTTGCAGGCCGACTTCAACAAATAATCAGGGCAGTGCTTCTCGTCCAAACATACGGGCTTGATACCCAAACCTTCGAAAGCCAACGGTGTGTTGTAGGCTGCGTATCTGTGGTTGCGAATAACGCGCAACATGTGCTTCTTGTTCTTTTCATACATGCGGAAAGGCCCTTTAACTGCGGCCATCTCTGCAGATGTTGCATAAGCTGTACCCGTCAAAATCGCAGTAACCGCACCGCAAATGGCTGTAGCCTCTGCGCTATCGTAAGGAATACCTGCACTCATCAACACAGAACCCAAGTTGGCATAACCCAAGCCCAAAGTGCGGTAATCGTAACTCAATTGCGCCACCTCTTTCGATGGGAACTGTGCCATCAAAACAGAAATTTCCAATACAGTCGTCCACAAACGAGCACTGTACTCGAACTTCTCCATGTCAAATGTTTTGGTATCCTCATCAAAGAACTTACGCAAGTTCAATGATGCCAAATTACAAGCGGTATTGTCCAAGAACATATACTCTGAGCAAGGGTTAGAAGCGTTGATTCTTCCGCCTTCTGGACAAGTATGCCACTCGTTGATGGTATCGTCGTATTGAACGCCAGGATCAGCACAAGCCCAAGCCGCATCACCGATCGCGTCCCATACCTCTTGGGCTGGCTTCGTGTTCATCACCTCGCCTGTAGAACGGGCAATAAACTCCCAATCTTCGCCCTTTTCCAATTTGTGGAAGAACTTGTTGGGAATACGTACAGAGTTGTTGCTGTTCTGTCCACTTACCGTATTGTAAGCCTCACCTTCGTAATCGTTTGAGTAACCAGCAGCGATCAAAGCAGCCACCTTGCGCTCCTCTGTGCTCTTCCATTGGATGAACTCCATGGCATCTGGGTGATCCAAATCCAAGCAGACCATTTTGGCTGCGCGACGTGTAGTTCCGCCACTCTTGATTGCACCCGCAGAACGGTCACCAATGCGCAAGAAACTCATCAAACCTGAACTGGTTCCACCACCACTCAACTTTTCACCCGCACCGCGGATTTTGCTGAAGTTGGTTCCAACCCCTGAACCGTATTTGAAAATACGCGCCTCGCGAACCCACAAATCCATGATACCACCCTCGTTTACCAAATCGTCGTCCACCGACAAAATAAAACAAGCATGAGGCTGAGGACGCTCGTAAGCCGAGGTGCTCTTCATCAATTTTTCAGTATCGGGATCTACGTAGTAGTGTCCCTGTGGCTTGCCAGTGATGGCATAGCTGTTGTGCAAACCCGTGTTAAACCATTGTGGTGAATTGGGAGCCGATTCCTGATTCAACAATGAATATACCAATTCGTCGTAAAAAACTTGAGCATCTGCAGCCGATTCAAAATACCCATATTTTTCACCCCATGTCTTCCAACAGTCCGCCAAACGATGGGCCACCTGCTTTACAGAAGTTTCACTGCCCAAACTGCCATCAGCCTGGGGAACGCCCGCCTTGCGGAAATACTTCTGAGCCAAAATGTCTGTAGCCACCTGACTCCAGCCTTCAGGAACTTCAACGTTCTTCATTTCAAACACGATGCTTCCATCGGGTTTCTTGATCACGGATGTACGATAATCGTACTTGAACTGATCGTAAGGAGATACACCATCGGCGGTGTTCATGCGGGAGAAATTCAATCCCTTTGTGTTTACTGTCTGCTGGCTCATGGCTATTCTATTGGGTTTGGTAGTTTTTTGCAATAAAAAAGTATTATGTGGATAGCAAAACTATCTTCCAATTACCATCCCATCCAATCATGTTTTCCACATAATTCGCCAAAACCCCCGAAAAATTGGGGTTTACCATGTTGAAAAAACGCAAGCCCAACAACAGCAAGGGTTTACGCGTATTTGATTGATTACAAGTGGTTTACAATTTCAATTTTTTTAGACATCCACCCACCCAAATAAAATGTGTTCACCAAAAGCACCAACCTGCCCTCATCCTTGTAAAATGATGTTACTTTGTAATGAAAAACCCCCAATTTCAAGGCCCCACAAACCATGATCCTCTATCCCTTCAAAACCCAGTTTCTAAAAACCAACCTCACAAGGAACCAAGTTTCAGCCCAATTGATCCAAGAAACCTTTCTCTCGGACGCCGATTATAAAAAATCCAACGAACAAACCATCTCCTTCTTTGGTGAAGTTTCAGACCAAGATTTTACCCTTGAAACCATCACCCAAGAAAAACCTTTGGTCAATTTTTGCACGGGAGAAATTCGCGGCTCTGAAAATGAAATCTATATTCTCCTGCAACTCGGTGCGTGGCAACACCGACGGATATTCCTATTGTTCGCGCTGCTCATCCTAGCCTGCCTTACCTTCCTTACCAACCACCTCGTCCTTTACAAAGCCCTTTACCCCCAAACACTGGCGGCCTGGATCCTGTTGGGAACCTTCATCGCCCTGCTCACCACCCTGATCACCAAAGCCAAGAAATTTCATCAACATACCCAACCCACCATCGATCATTTTTGCACGCTGTGGCAAGCGCAAGCCATCAGCAAAGATGAAGTTCCCCTGATTTTCCAATAGAAACGGAAAAAACAGAGCCACGAACGGATCGATACACCATCCGCATGATCCCAAAATGGGAATAGGATTAGGGCTTGGCAATCAAGGCCAGCAAATCAGCCTCCCAGCTTACTTGGGGGGTTTCCACAATGCTACCCACATACTGCGATTCAACAGCAAAATCCACATCGGGATTGCCTGTGGACCCTACCAACCTTTTCCAAGTGCTCGCTACACAAACCTCAGGAACCCGACCGATAACCACCGACTTCTGTCCGAAAAACACATCCCCCGCCAACGCGCCATCAATCAGTTTTTTATCGCGGTTAACCCTCCTGTAATCCAAACGAATCAGCACCCCCGCATACTCTAACTCCTCTCGGTTGCGCACCACGTTACCCTCGGTGCTAGACATCAACACGTCCAATACCTTGCACAACCGCGGCAAACCCATCCTGGTATCAGAACACCAATTGCCTCCAATCATCAACAAATCAATGCGTGAAGGTCTACCAGCTGCCGCCTCCTGTTTGGCGCGCAATACAGAATCCAACGACTTAATGACAGAAATACTGGGCTCGTAACTCATATATTCACCCTCCATTTCCTGCAAAAACAATGCAGCATCCGCCCTTAACGCGCTATCACCGTCTTGGTTAAAACCCTGCAAATGAGCCAACGCTACCTCGCTTTTCAAATAATGCAACGCGGGATGCAAACGCCACAACTCATTGTTTACATTGTCCACAATATCAATGGCCACACCCCCGCCCTGTGAATTTATAACCTGATTATCTTTCATGTCTTTTTTGTTGCCACCCAACACACCACAACCACCCAAAGTTAAAATCGCTATAGCCCAAGCCAATCGTTGTATCATATCAGCAAATTACCACCAAATTTTTAATACACCCAATTAAAATATTACCTTCGCATCAAGTCATGAGTCTTTCCCTAGACGCCATCAAAAAACCCATCGAGAAGGAACTCACCGCCTTTGAAGTCATGTTCAAACAGAGCATGAAAACGCGCGTGCCCCTGCTCGATACCATCATGACCTACATCGTCAAACGCAAAGGCAAGCAAATTCGCCCACTGTTTGTGATGTACGCAGCCAAACTCTTTGGTGATATCAACATCCGCACGTACAGAGGTGCCTCCCTGGTAGAATTGCTTCACACCGCAACCCTGGTGCACGATGATGTCGTAGATGACAGCTTTCAACGTCGGGGTTTCTTTTCAATCAACGCCCTCTGGAAAAACAAAATTGCCGTCTTGGTGGGTGATTACCTGCTTTCTCGAGGATTGCTGTTGGCTGTAGAACATCGTGATTTCGATATGCTGGAAATCGTTTCCAATGCCGTGCGCGACATGAGTGAAGGGGAGCTGCTGCAATTGGAAAGAGCGCGGTTCATGAACGCCACCGAAGAAGTGTATTTTCAAATCATCAAACAGAAAACCGCTTCGCTCATCGCTTCCTGCTGTGAAATCGGTGCGGCCTCTACTACCCAAGATACAGAAATTCAAAAGAAAATGAGGCAGTTCGGTGAAGCCATCGGATTGGCTTTCCAAATTCGCGACGACCTGTTTGATTTCGGCGACAACAAATCGGGCAAACCCGCCGGCCTCGATATCAAAGAGAAAAAACTGACCCTGCCCATCATCTACGCCTTCTCCAAAGCCTCGCCCAGCGACGTGAAGAAAATCAAGAAATTGATGCGGAGCAACGTCAATGAAAAACAGAAGATAGCCGACGTAGTCGAGTTCATCACCGTGCATGGGGGTATGTCCTACGCCCGAATTAAAATGAATGAATTCCGAGATCGAGCCTTCGAAATTTTGGAATCCATCCCCGCCAACAAAGAACACAAACAAACCCTGCAACACCTGGTCAATTTTGTGATCGATCGCAACGTATAACCATGAAGGTACAAATTCAAAATCACACCGTTGAATTCACCAAGGAGAATAGCCAATGGACGTTAGACAACCAAACGCCCATATCCCTGTTCCCCCAAAACAATCAAACCCTCCTGTTACAAACCAACAACCAAACAATTCAAGTGCGTTGTCTGGCTGTAGACCGTAGTACCAAAACCGTCACCCTGCTATACAACAACAAAAAATACACGGCAAAAATCACCGAGCCCATGGATGAATTACTCAAGTCGATGGGACTCGAAAACGCCTTGGTACCCAAAATAGCGGAAGTCAAAGCACCCATGCCCGGATTGGTATTGGATGTATTGGTTTCAGTGGGACAAACGGTAGAAATGGGCGATAAAATCCTGGTACTCGAAGCCATGAAAATGGAAAATGCCATCAAATCTCCCACCGCTGGCACCATTGCCTCCATTCACGTCACCAAAGGCCAAGCCGTGGATAAAAACTTTGTCCTGATTCGCTTCGAATAACTTTCACCCCATTCATTTTCTGTTCCGTGAGTTACCCCTTCCATACCCAAAACTCACAACGATTTACATCCAACACCCTATACGGGATGCTGTTGGTCATGGCAATCATCGGACTGTGGAACCTAGACCGACTCCCCATCGCATGGAACGATGAAGTTCAAAACTTAGATCCCGCCCTGGTTTGGCACAATACAGGCATCTTTTGTTCCCCGCTTTGGCCCAACCCCGGTGCCGACATTAAATTCCTCAGCTACCCCCCACTCATCGAAGCCTGGCACTGCCTGTGGTTGTTCTTTGGCAAGTCGGTTTGGATTGTGCGTTTGCCTTTCCTGATGGCACACCTACTCACCGGCCTACTCCTCTATCGCGGCCTTCTGTCGCTGCTCAAGAATCAAGAAAACTACACGTTTTGGGCCTTCTTCCTAACCGCTCTTTTTCTGTTCGATAAATCCACCGGAGAAATTGCGCGTAGCTTGCGCGTAGAAACGCCCATATTACTCCTGTTGGCCCTCGTTCTTCCCCTGTTGAATCAATACTTTACACAGCAAACCACCCGGGGTGCTGTTATCATTGGTACGCTCCTGGGTTGCCTTACACTGGCCCACCTGTATACATGGCCCCTGGTTGCAACCGCCCTGATTTTGGCTGTATTGTCGGCCAAAACAAACAAACAGAACATGAAGTCCCTGCTCATGGTTTTGACTTTTTCACTGCCAATAGGGATTTTCTGGGCCATGCTATCGCCCGAAATTCACGACCTGAAATCGCAGTTATTGATGCAAACCGCCGATCACAGCAGTCATGCCATCAAGGAAAATTTGATTCAGTTTTTTTGGGGTCGTTTCTTCCCTTACTCACTCGAACAACCCTACACCCCCGTCTTTCACGCACTCTATTTTGTTCTGTCGTTTCAACTATTACACTTCTACAAAACATCATTCTCCCACACCGCCACGGCCCTCACCAAGGCCTGGATACCCTTAATCTATCTTTCACTTTCTCTGCCCATGATGTTGTTGGTGGCGCCGCAGCACAGATATTACCCCATTCAACATTTTTTGGGACTGCTGGTAGTTGCCGATGCCATTGTATGTCTCGGTATCCACAAAAAAATAGAACGAATTGGGTCTGCCTTTTACAACACATTAGGGCCTTACAAACGTCTCTTTTCCGGCATATTCACAGCGATCCTTGCGGGCATGATATTATTTCCTTACACCATCAGACATTCGGCGGCCGCCTGGCATCGCACCCAGCGAAACCCCAACACCGCCATCGCATTCCTGAACAAAAACTTAAATCCCGTCCCCGCAGGAGAAATCCTTGGAGAACCCATTGCCGATTACTGGCTCGCCCAATCCCCGAACAAAAAACATTGGCGATTCGGCTTCGAATTCTACCCACAACATTTTCCGTATTCCCCTCAGGTTCCCCGCTATTTTCTTTCACGCGTGGCCCCCAATCAACTGCCCTTTTTATCAATCGTAGACTCCCTGCAAATCCCCGCCACCCCATGGCAACAAAAACTGTCTCTTCCGGCGGTTGGACATACCTACGATGGACTCTATCTCTATCGAATACCCAGTCGGGCAGGGTGGGATTCACTCATTCAGCCCGCAATGCTTAGGGTAACGAGCGGACACTAATGCTTACTTCAACGAGGTAGTATTCTTCAATCCATAACCCACCAATTCATCATAACCCATCGCCGGATTCTTATGATAAATTAAAACCATATAATTGTTCTCGGTTTCACTGTGCTGACCTTCAAACGGGGCAAAATCTAACAAATTGGTCTCTGGGTTCCGCACACCAAAGACGTAATTGTAATACCCCTGCTTCAACGGAATCACCGCCTCATAAGCTCGCGTATCCGGATTATAGTACATCCGGTGCGACTCCAAAACACGCCAATCGCTCAACTCCCCGTACACATACACAGGCTCTTTCAATTCGGCATCAGACTGAACTGAAAAATGCACAAAACAATAATCACTTTCAAATGCCATTCCCGAAGGCATGGGCAAGTCTTTGTTGTCATAAAAAACCCGACCGTTGTAATCGGCCCAGTTGTAATATCGCTCAAACCGCCTCGACTTTTCATTCACCAAAATCACATGCTTCTGATTGGCAATATTCAACCGTTGTTTTACACCCGCAGTTGAACTGCGAAAACTGCGAATATCAAAAAACCGATATTGGTTCATCCCATCCATCTGATTACCCAATTGATGGTTGTACTGCATTTCATTACCCACGATAAACATGGGCTTCAAATCATCAATGCCGTACATCCATTCACCGTTGCGCAAAACCACCGCCTTCACGTCCTGCATCGCATTGGGCATGAAATAACCATCATTCTTGATGAATGAAAAATTCACCTGCTGATGGGTACTCCGCAATTCTACTTGCTTGCTTTGCGATAATTGTATATTCACAGCACCCTGATTCTGAAGTACCATCATTCTTCGCGACAACACGATATCGGCTTCGTTGAAATTGCGATACACAACCAACAAATAGTTTCCGGAAAGCTTGGGTTTGGTTTGTTCGCCGGGAACCTCAACGGTATAATGGGTATACTGCATCAAAGTGCCATTGCTAAAATTGGCATTCTCTACATTGTCGTATCCCATACCATCCAAAGTTTGTGTTCGCGATAACGTACTTGGATTCCAACGAGCATCACAATGGATCAAGGTGAATTGGTAAAAATCACGTTCGCTGCGCATTTGGTCAAATTCCAACACCAAGGACTCATTGGCACCCAACGTTAGAATGGGAAAGGGAAATCCACTGTTTTTTTGATACAAACGCACTGTGCGGATATCCGATTCATAAATGGCATTGGCGTATCTCAGCGAGCTATCGGTCGAGGCCTTCGCAGGTAACAACCACAACCACAATAACAAGCCTAAAAGACAGTGTTTTTTACTCATTGAAACAAACTTAGCAAATTCGAGGCCAATATCAAGATTCTTGCATCAGCATCCACGCTTCAAACAATTCCTCGTAGGCGACCTTCGCCAGAGCATGGGCTGCATTGACCGACTCATATTGCTCTGTGATACGCGCCACTTGATTGAAGTCGCTGGCAATGTCCGGAGCATGCAATTGGATTTCCAACGCCGTTTTTTCCTCAGCCAAAGCCAACATCTCCGCCTCTTTGGCATTCATCGCATCCTCTACTTTTTTAATCTCATTTTTACTGTGCGATTTCGGTGCGATTGTTTCACCTTCCGACACTACCGGGTTCTGATTTGCAACCCCTTTTTTCTTGCCATCATCGAGTTTCGCCAACTTCGTCTCTTCCACGGTTCGGGTGCTCATCCACTCATTATACTCTTCGTAGGTTCCGGGATATTCACGCAATATCCCATCTTCAATCCACCAAATTTTATTGGCCACCTTACTAATAAACGTCCGATCGTGCGATACAAACAAACAACTACCCGCATAGTCGATCAGCGACTCAGCCAACACCGATGTACTGAACATATCCAAGTGGTTCGTAGGTTCGTCTAACAGCAAAAAGTTAGATTGCGTAATGAGCGTTTTTGCCAAAGCCAATCGCGATTTCTCTCCCCCGCTCAACACCTTTACTTTTTTGAATACTTCGTCCCCTGTAAACAGAAAACAACCCAAAATCGTTCTCAATTCCCAATCCGTGTAGTCCGCACTCACCGTGGCCAATTCACTGAGCAAATCGTTTTTCAAGTTCAACGCTTCCAACTGGTGCTGGGCAAAAAACGCAGCTTCCACGTTCCACCCCAGTTCAATTTCACCACCACAAGGCTCTGACCCATGAACCATCCGCAGTAAAGTCGATTTACCCTTTCCATTCGCACCCACCAACGCAATTTTATCACCCCGAAGAATCTGTCCGTTCGAAGGTTTTAGAATCTCTAACTCGTCATACGATTTGGTCACCTCCTTCAAATCGGCAATCACCTTGCCCGGCGTAACCCGAATGTTGAATCGAATGTCGAAATCCCGTTTTTCGTCCTGTCTTACCTCAATCTTTTCAATTTTATCCAACATCTTCACCCGACTCTGTACGGCGGTCGCCTTACTCGCTTTCGCTCTGAATCGAGAGATGAACTTCATCTGCTGTCGTATAAAATCTTGCTGGTTCTCATATTTGCGCATCATCAACGCATCTCGCTCTTCTTTCTGCTCCAAAAACTCGTTGTAATTCCCCTTGTAATGGAATACCTGTTGATGTGATACTTCTGCAATTCGGTTGACCGTCCGATCCAAAAAATACGGATCGTGCGATACAATTACATAGGTGCCCTCATAGTTCGACAAATAATCTTCCAACCATTGGATGGTTGGCAAATCCAAGTGGTTCGTAGGTTCATCCAACAACAACAAATCAGGCGCTTGTAACAACAATTTGCCCAACATCGCCCGCATTCTCCATCCCCCTGAAAACTCACGCAAAGACCGAGTTAAGCTGCTGGTGGGGAATCCCAACCCCTCTAAAATTTTATCGCCTTCTGCATGCCATTCATATCCTCCCAAGGCCCCAAACCGCTCCTGGGCATCCGCCAGTCGCTGCATGGTTACGTCATCATATTCAACCTCAATCTTCTCAATGAGTCGGTTGATCTCATTCTCCAAATACACCAAATCATCCCTTCCACTCAACACCACATCGCGAACGCAATCGGCAATGTCCATACTCAATAAATCCTGATTCAAGAATCCAATGCGCAAATCAGACGGTTTTGACAACGTGCCTTCGCGCAATTCGTAATCCCCAGAAATCAATCGCAGCAACGTAGATTTTCCCGTTCCATTCAACCCAACCAATCCAATTTTTTCGTTGGGTTTAATGTGCCAAGAAGCGTTTTTATACAAGTACTTACCTGCAAATTCAAAGGAAAAATCGTTCAGTGCTAACACCCCGCAAAGTTAGGCCAACTTAACCCAATCCCACGCACAAACCCATCGGAAAATGACCCGGCTATTTTTCTTTGTATAGCATCACAAAATCGTGAACACCTGCGATGCTGATAACGGAATTGTTCAAGTAGAAACCAGCAAAGATGCCATCCTGTGGGATAAAGATGCCAACTATGAGTATTACAAACACGGTCCGCTGTCTCGCGCTGAATTGGGCGATCTAAAAGTTCAAGGGTTGGATTACGCCTATACCTTTGGCTATACCCTTGGGTACTTTGCTGGCGATTACAACCCCATTGGAACCTTTACCACCGCCAGTAAGTTTGAGGCCAGTACCGCTGGTAGTGATTTACTCGCTGCCCGTAGTGACCTATGGAACGGAAACATTTCCCACATGGTCACTTGTTTACCCAAAGCGGGTGATTACGCTGCAAACCAAACCATCACTCCCGAGGCTTTTGGTAGTGCCTATCAATACGATCAGTTGAATAGACTATCCAGCAGCAGAGTATTTACCAATATCAACACAACCACCAACCAGTGGCAGTCGGGTGCCGGCACAAACCCCACTGCCTATGCAACAGACTATACCTATGATGCCATGGGAAACATTCTCACTCAAAAGAGAAATGGTGGTGGGGCATCCCCTACAGCACTGGATGAATTAACCTACAACTACCACACCACCACCGATGGTTTGGTCTCTAATAGGTTGTACCAGGTAAATGATGTGGTTTCTGCGGGGAATTATACAGATGATATTGACGATCAAGGCACCTTTAACAACACCCACTCCACCATTGAAAACGCTAACAACTATGGTTACGACGAGCTAGGGAATCTAGTACGAGACGCACAGGAAGAAATTGCCAGCATTGAATGGACCGTCTACGGGAAAATGAAGAAAATCACCCGAACCGGTGCCAGTTCAAAAGCTGATCTGGAGTTTG